>JADKLW010000057.1_pt3 | contig 31998 bp, 35 predicted proteins | sample 8641881 | NCBI WGS metagenome assembly JADKLW01 (sample SAMN16272185, study PRJNA661076) | feces metagenome | isolation source: fecal sample from diarrhoea affected cattle B | host: Bos taurus | place: South Africa: Lokaleng Village, Mahikeng | collected 2019-09 | reverse complement strand
TTTATTCGTGAAGAAGGAAGTGGTCTGTCGGACTGCTTCCGCTAAATACGTTGAGCTCTCTCCTTGCTGGCCCAAACCAGCACCTGCCCACTATGGTGGGCTTTTCTCATTCTGGAGTGCTTATGACGCTGCGACTTATTGGCAAGGCGGGGCCTGAGTTGGAAATGCTCAAGAGCCCACTCCCTCGATCCTGCGCAACACGGAAGTCTGGAACATCCCAAGGCGCGTTGCGATGCGAGCTTGGATTTCGATGGCGTACTCGTCTGACATGGCTGTGCTCCGGGTTGAGTTGTGGCGCGTTGCTTCAATGGCTGATTGCATAAGCGACTTAAGCCCATCGGGGTCACTTAGGAAGGCGTTGGCGTACAGCGTCTCAAGCAGAAAGTTCTGCGCACTCAAGCGAGCATTGAGTTCCATGATGTCGTTATGCACCGTCTCCATTGCTGCGTCGGTAGCCTGAACTACCAGTCCGAGAACTTCTTTTCGCTCCATCTTTATCTCCCTCAGTTCATTGGTTGTGTAGGAGCTTCCAATCCTACTGAGAGCATGTAGCACCAATCCAACGCCACCTTCGGGTGGCTTTTTTGTTTCCGCCACCACCAAGCACGCCCGGCAAAGCATGCATCACGCATGGGGTGTATCACTTGGGGTGGCTCCTTAAAGCATCCCCGGGCCAGCCGGGGCCGCGCCCGAGTGGATTGAAGGCGCGAATGACTCCCCCTTGAGCTGTCGAGGGCAGCTGGCACACAGAAAACAGGCAGCACCCTGCGCTAAGGCGTAAGCCCTCAAGGGCGCCCACATTCATTTACGCCGGCCACACCGAGCAACGCCCCGCAACTCTCGCGCCCAAGGGTTTACGCTTGCTGTGGCTGGCACCAATACCTATGACCAAGCTCCAAACCCTCAAGCCCAAGCTACAGGTACTGGACACACGACGCGTGCCCACCATGCAAGCGGGAAGCTGGCGCACAGAGGGCATGACCAGTACCCAGCGCGGCTATGGCTACAAGTGGCAGAAGGCGCGCGAGGGCTTCCTGCGCTCCCATCCGCTTTGCGTGATGTGCGAGGCAGAGAGTCGGATCACGGTGGCCACGGTGGTCGACCACAAGATCCCGCACCGCGGCGATCAGGCGTTGTTCTGGGATAAGGGCAATTGGCAAAGCCTTTGTGCCACCCACCACAGTAGAGACAAGCAACGTGAGGAAGCAAGGCTATGAATGAAGCGCAAGAGCAGCTCGGGCAGTTGATTGATGATCTGGACTCTCTGGCTCATGCCCTAGGCATGCCACTGCCGGATGCGATGCATGTGCAGTCGCTTCGAGCCACGTTGCCCGCAAAGGTTGAGGCGCTCAAGGTGGCGTTCGTTGGCGTTACGGGCGAGAACCCCTGGGCTAGTGACGGGGAGGGGGTGGTCGAAAGCTTGGAAGGCTGGCCGCTCTAGACCGCCCTGTTCCGCACGCGCGAAATTTTTCCCGCTGTTTGATTAATTGGAAATCAAACGGCAAGCCCATAACAGGCCGCTAGCCCGCATGAATGCTGGGTTTGCGGCCTGTTTGATTTCCTGTTCTGGAAATCAAAGAAATCAAACGTTGGAGAAATCAAAGATGGCAAGAGGCGGACATCGCCCAGGTGCTGGGCGTAAGCCTAAAGCCGTGGCGGATGCAACTGCGCCTGCCACCAAGCCCAAGGCAGCACCACGCAAGAAAAAGGCTGTCGTCGAGGCGCCTTATGTGGATGCAGATGGTATGCAGACAGCTGCGGCACCTGTGAACTGGCCATTTGGGCAAAAGACCCCAGAGCCGGATCCGGACCTGAGCGACATGACGCCGCTGGATTTCTTGCTGCAGGTCATGCGTGACCCCAAGCAGGCGGAAGCCCGGCGCATGCAGGCAGCCACGATCGCGGCGCCCTATGTGCACCCGAAGGCCGAGGAAAAAGGCAAGAAAGCGGCCAAGCAAGAAGCTGCTGCAGCGGCTGGCAGCAAGTTTGTCCGGCCCGCCGCACCCCCAAGATTAGCTGCCGCTGGAGGCAAGAAGGTATAGAGCAATGAAATGGACCACCGCGTGTACTGGCTGGGAAAAGAGGTTGGTGCAGCGGAAATCCATCATTCCGCCACCGATCTACGCCAGCGAGGCAGATGCTGCCTTGCACATCTTCAAGGCATTGCGTGTGCCTGACTTGCCGGGCAAGCCCACGATGGAAGAGGTTTGCGACGAGTGGGTCTTTGATTTCGTGCGCTGCATCTTTGGCGCGTACCAATCTGACACTGGCAAGCAACTAATTCGTGAGTTCGGCCTGCTGATCAGCAAGAAGAACACCAAATCGACGATTGCGGCCGGCATCATGCTGACCGCCTTGATCCTGTGCTGGCGCGAAGAAGAGGAGTTGCTGATCTTGGCCCCCTCCAAAGAAGTGGCCGACAACAGTTTTAAGCCAGCGGCCGCGATGGTCCGAGCCGACGAAGAGCTGTCAGCCATGTTCCACATTCAGGCCAATGTGCGCACCATCACTGATGTGATGCACCGTAACAGCCTGAAAGTGGTGGCGGCAGACACCGACACCGTATCAGGCAAGAAGGCTGGCCGGGTGCTGGTCGACGAGCTTTGGGTTTTTGGCAAACGCGCCAATGCTGAGGCCGTGTTCCTGGAGGCGCTGGGCGGCCAGGTTTCGCGCGATGAAGGCTGGGTAATTTACCTGACCACGCAGAGCGACGAGCCACCGGCTGGGGTCTTCAAGGAAAAGCTGCAGTACTGGCGGGATGTACGCGACGGCAAGATCAATGATCCCGGCACGCTGGGCATCTTGTATGAGTTCCCGCAGGCGATGCTGGAGGCCAAAGCCTATTTGGAGCCGGAGCACTTCTACATCACCAACCCCAATCTGGGTCGCTCGGTGAGCCAAGAGTGGCTAGTTGACCAACTGCGCAAGCAGCAAACCAAATCAGATGGGGCCTTCCAGCAGTTTCTGGCCAAGCACCTTAACGTCGAAATTGGCTTGAACTTGCGGTCGGATCGGTGGGCGGGGGCTGACTTCTGGGAAGGAGCGGCAGAGCGCGTAACACGCGATGAACTGCTGGACCGCTGCGAGGTGGTCACGGTCGGCATCGACGGCGGCGGCCTGGATGACTTGTTGGGCCTGACATTGTGTGGGAGATGCGAATCCACAGGCAAATGGTTGACCTGGAGCCGGGCCTGGGCCCATGAGATCGTGCTGGAGCGGCGTAAAGAGATAGCGCCGCGGCTGCACGACTTTGCCCGTGATGGCGATCTAGTGCTGGTCAAGCACATCGGCGATGACGTGGAAGAGCTTGCCGCCATTGTGGCCGAGGTCGAGGAACATGGACTGCTTGAAAAGGTGGGGGTTGACCCTGCTGGTGTGGGTGGGGTGCTCGAAGCCTTGGAGGCAGCGGGTGTGCCCGAGGAAAAGATCATCGGCATCAGCCAGGGTTGGAAATTGGGCGGGGCCATCAAAACAGCTGAGCGCAAGTTGGCCGAGGGCGTGTTGCGGCACTGCGGACAGCCAATGATGTCCTGGTGTGTTGGCAACGCGAAGGTGGAGCCCCGCGGCAACGCCATTCTGATAACCAAACAAGCCAGCGGGACGGCCAAAATCGACCCGCTCATGGCTTTATTCAATGCTGTGCAGCTGATGGCCCTCAACCCCGAGGCCTCGGCATCGCCCGGCATCTACAGCTTATGACGCAAACCTTTGAATTGACGCGCACCGAGCACCGCTCTGGCGTGCTGGACAGCTGGCTTGCGTCCCGTGACGGAGCCAATCTGCGAACAGGGCAGACGCTTGCCATGGCCGAAAACGGCAGTGTGGACGACATGTCCATGGGTGAATTGGTCAACCTGCTTGTAGCTGGCCACCAAACTGCTTCGGGCGAGGCGGTCACCCGGGACTCAGCAAAGCGGGTGTCGGCTGTGTATTCGTGCACATCCTTGATTGCCGGCGCCATTGCCAGCCTGCCATTGGGTTTCTATGAACGAAACAACGGCGAACGCGGCAAGTCTGATCACCCCTACTGGTGGTTTTTCAACGAGTCGGCCTGTGAAGGCTGGACCAGCTTTAATGCCATTCAATACCTATTTGAAAGCAAATTCTTTGAGGGAGACGGCTTTGGCCAGATCCTGCGGGCGCGTAACAGCAATCGCGTGACTGGATGGAAGCCCCTGCACCCGCGCACGGTGGAGCCGTTCAAGAAAGATGGCCGGGTGTTGTACCGGGTGCAACCAGCGGAGGGTGCAGCCTACGTGCTGCAGCCCGAGGATGTGATCCACCTGCCAAGCCTGGGCTTTGATGGCCTGCGTAGCCCCAGTCTGATCACGTACGCAGCGCGTGAAGCCATTGGCACTGCATTGGCTGGTCAGAAGTACACGGGCAAGTTCTTCGCCGGTGGCGCTGGGTTTGACTACGCACTCAAGACCAGCTCCAAACTCAAGAAGGATCAGCTTGACCTGCTCAAGGCCAGTCTGCTGGCGCGCTTGGGCAATGGCGGGCGTGGCCCTTTGATCTTGGATGGTGGCCTTGAGCCGGCGCAATTGAGCGTGAACAGCAAGGATGCCGAAATCCTCGGCACTCGGCTGTTTACCGTGGAAGACATCTGCCGCTTCTTCGGGGTTCCGCCGCACATGGTGGGCCACACGGACAAGACCACCAGCTGGGGCAGTGGCATTGAATCGCAGGGCATTGGCTTTGTGCGCTACACGCTGCAGCGGCACCTGACGCCCATGTCGCAGGAGCTCAACCGCAAGCTGTGGCCAGTGCGAGAACGCTACTTTGTGGAGCACATCACGGCTGCACTGGAGCGCGGCGACCTCAAGGGGCGCTACGAGGCTTACCGCATTGCCATGGGCCGTGCAGGTGAGATGCCGTTTATGGATGCAGATGAAGTTCGCCGCCTGGAGAACATGGCTCCAAATCCAAACCTGCGTATGAATCCGGGCAAAAGCTCGGGTAAGGACAACGATGAAAAACCGACTGAATAAGTTGTACGCGGACAACCGTAAGGCGGCTGTGCGCAAGTTTGAGGTGGTGGCTAAGGCCGATGCCAACGAAGTCGAAATCTTCCTGTACGACCACATTGTGTCCAGCGAAGACGAGGCTGAGTGGTGGGGCGGGGTGGCTCCTGAGTCGTTCGTGAAGGCTGTCTATGCCGTGGACAAGGATGCAACCATCCATTTGCGGATCAACAGCCCTGGTGGCTCGGTGTTTGCGGCACGCGCCATGGAGCAGGCTTTGCGCGACCACAAGGGCAAGGTGATTGTGCACATCGATGGCCTGGCCGCTTCGGCTGCCACCTTCATCGCCATGGCCGGGGATGAGGTGATCATGGCCAAGGGCGCCATGTTCATGATCCACAAGGCCTGGACCGGCATGTGGGGCAACGCCGTCGACTTGCGCAAAGAGGCGGACTTGCTCGACAAGATCGACGGCACCTTGGCTGAAACGTATGCAAGCAAGACCGGCAAGGACTTGAATCAGGTGTCCGCTTGGATGGCAGACGAAACCTGGTTCACCGCGGCCGAGGCACTGGAGCACGGTTTTGCCACCTCGATTGCAGAGACTGAAGCCAAGGCCAGCGCTTGGAATCTGTCTGCCTACGACAAGGCACCCAAACCCAAAAGCTCGACAGAGCAACCCAAGCCCGAGGAAACCCCCGAGCCTGAGCCCCAAACCATTTCCGATGACCACCGCGCCCGCCAACAGCAGCGCCTGAGTCTCTTGTCTCGAATCTGAGCGCGAGCGCGCACCAGAGAACTGACCGCCCTTGAGGCGGTTTTTTTACGTCCAAAGAAAGGTGAAACCCTATGAGCAAACTAGCTCAACTCCGCGCGCGCCGCGATGCCAAGGCTAAAGAAGCGCAAATCCTGAACGCCAAGTACGGCGCCGACCAGCGCATGTCCAGCGAAGATGCCGGCGGCCTGGATGCGCTGCTGAACGAGATCGAAGCCATTGATGGTGAGATCGCTCGCGAAAACCGCCTGGCCCAGGTTGCTGGCGACGAGCACTCCGAGCACGAAGCGGCCATGAACGTGGCCACGCGCAACGGCGGCCAGTCGGATGAAACTGGTGCACTGCGCGCCATGCTCACCGGCGGCCTGATGGCACTGACCAATGAGCAGCGTGAATCCATGATGGCTCGCCGCCCTGCCGATGTGCAGGCTGCGATGTCGACCACCACAGGGGCTGAAGGCGGCTACACGGTTGCCACCGAGTTCAGCCGCACGCTGATCGAAGCCATGAAGCTGATTGGTGGCCTGCGCGGTGTTGCCAGCACCATCCAGACCTCGACTGGCGCGCAAATGCTGTTTCCCACGGCGGATGCCACAGCAGAAGAGGGCGAGATCGTCGGCCAAAACGCTTCTGTATCGGTTGGTGAGCCCACATTTGGCCAGGCATCCATCGATGTCTACAAGTACAGCTCCAAGAGCATCGCTTTGCCATTCGAGCTGATCCAGGACTCGATGTTCAACATCGAAGCCTATATCCAGCAGCTGCTGGCGCTGCGTCTGGGCCGCATCCAGGGCAAGCATCACACCATCGGTACTGGCACCGGTCAGCCCACGGGTGTGGTGACAGGCTCTGCGCTGGGTAAAACTGGCACCACAGGCCAAACCGCCGCCGTCACATACGACGACTTGGTGGACTTGGAACACAGCGTAGACCCGATCTACCGCGCTGCTGGCCGCTGGATGCTGCACGACAGCACTTTGAAGGGGCTGCGCAAGATCAAGGACGAAAACGGTCGCCCCATTTTCGTGCCTGGCTACGAAACGGGTAATCCTGGTGGCGCGCCCGACCGCCTGCTGGGTCGCCAGATCGAAATCAACCAGTACATGCCCGTCATGGCGGCATCTGCCAAGTCGATCTTGTTTGGTGACTTCAGCAAGTACCTGATCCGCGATGTGATGGACCTGACCTTGTTCCGCATGACTGACTCCAAGTACACGGAAAAGGGTCAAGTGGGCTTCTTGGCGTTTCAGCGCTCCGGTGGTCGCTTGCTTGACATTGGTGGCGCAGTCAAGCACTACGCCAACAGCGCGACCTAAGCCGGGCAGTAGCCCATTGAGCAACCTCAGGGCCACCTTCGGGTGGCTTTTTGCTGGAGAAAGCAATGAGTAAAGCAAAGACAAAGGCCCCAATGGCCGAAGCGCAAGAGCAGGTAGCAACTGAGCAGCCCGAGCAAGTTGTGACCGGCGACAGTACCGGCCAAGCATTGCCAGAGGTGGAAGCCCAGCCTGAAGCGCAGGTTGCGGCAGCTGTGCAGCAGCCAGAACCTGTGGCTATGCCAAGTGCCAACACTGACCCCGAGCCAGATGCGTTGATTGACGCCTTTGTGCTGTGTGATGGCTCTCTCGATGGCATCACCCGCTACCGCGCAGGCAGTGTGCTGCAGGGTGTGCCCGAATCGCTGGCCGAAGCCAATGCCCACTGGCTGGACACCAATTCAACCGCCGTCGAGCACGCGCTGAACTCCGGCGCCGAAGTCTTCGACTACGAACAGGAAACCTGAGCATGCTGCTGACCCAGACCATCACCGCCCTGGGCAATGAGCCCGTGACCGTCGCTGAGGTCAAGGTCAGCGCCCGCATCGATGACGACATCACCGAGCTGGATGAGCAGATCAAGACCTTGATCGCCTCGACCCGCCTGATGGCCGAGCACGAGTGTGAGCGCGGTTTCCTGCCGCACACCCTGCAGCTTGGTTTCACTGGCTGGCCGTCCGGGACTCTTCCTGCAGCGCTCATCACTGAGTTGGTGAGCGTGGAGGTCCTGGACGGCACGGGCTGGGTGCTGGTGGATGGCTTTGTGCTCTCGCAGACCATCTGCGGCACGTCGGAGGTGGTTTACACCGGTGATCCTGAAGACCTGCCCGCGCTGCCGGAGGCGGATGGTGAGCGAGTGCGCGTCAAGGTGGACGTGGGCTGCCCGGCGAACATCCGGGCCTACATCATCGCCATGGTGGCGCATCAGTTGACCTCAACTCCTGGCGCGCAGAAGGCGGATCCTCCGGCGTACCTGAATGGCCTGCTGGATCGGGAAAGGACTTGGGCATGAGCATTGCACAAGGCTCTTTCCCGCATCGAGTTGCCATCCAGCGCCCAACCGGCGCCCAAGACTCATGGGGCACGCCTGAGCCGCAAGGCTGGGAGGATGTCGCCCTTGTCTGGTCGAACGTGCGCTTCCAATCCGGAAGCGAATCCATCCGCGCCGGTGCTGATGTGTCGATAGTGCGCGCTTCGGTGCGCATCCGCTGGCGCACTGGCATCGACGCGGGTATGCGGGTTCAGTTCGGTGGTCAAGTCTTCGACATCGAAGCCGTGCTGCCAAGTGTTGACCGCACTTACGTAGACCTAGTCTGCAAGCTCCTGCCTGTGACCGACGCCCCGGCGCCTCCTGCGCCCGAGCCCGATCCGGGTGATGGCGGATGGGGGTGACATGCTCAAACTTGATCTTGACTTAAAAAAAGTCACGCAAAAGCTGGATGGCATCACCAAGGCGACGCAAGAAGCGGTGCGGCCAGCAGCTCAAGCGGGCGCGCAAGTACTGTATGAGCGAGTACGGCAGGAAGCCCCAGTATCCAAGGCAGCGCATAACTTTCACATTGAAGGCCGCGTCTATGGACCGTTCAAGCCGGGCAGCCTGCGTGACTCGGTTTACCAAGTCTACGCCCAGGGCAAAAGCAACAACCGCAAAGCCACGTATGAGGTCAGCTTTAACCACTCAGAAGCGCCATACGGTTTTATGGTTCTGCGCGGAACGAGCCAACTGCCCGCAAATGACTTCATAGGCCGCGCCTACGACATAGCTTCCACGGCTGCAGCAGTAGTGGTTAAGACAAGGCTGGAGAACAGCATCAAGAAAGCGAAGTGATGGAAGCAATCCTTGAATCCACGTTGAAAGCAATCTGCTCGCGGACATTTGTCACTGTTGCGCCCTCCGGCACTCAGACGCCTTTTGTGGTCTGGCAGCAGACCGGGGGGCGGGACGTGTCTAGCTGGGACAACTTGCCAACCAAGCGCCACGCCCGCGTGCAAATCAGCGTATGGGCATCCACTGCCATGCAGGCGGCAAACATCCGCGCTCAGATTGAGTCCACCCTGCGTCCGCAGCGCTCAATCTTGTGTCGCCCGTCTGCCGCCCACCACATGACCTACGAGCCAGACACCAAGTTGCACGGCGTGCAGCAGGTCTGGGAAATCTGGTCCTGACCTAACCAAAACCAACCAACCGCCTCCGGGCGGTTTTTATATTTCCGAAAGGCAAATGATGAAAGAACTCATGTTCCAAAACCAGCCCATCCGCTTGATTGAGAAGGATGGCAAGAAGTGGGCCAGCGCGGCTGATATTGCCAGAGCGCTTGGCTATGCCAATGCTGACAAGGTGACACGCCTATTTGATCGCCACAAGGCGGAATTCACAAGCTCCATGACCATGCTGACCATGGTGGAGACGGCAGACCCCCAAAGTGGGTGTCTGCTTAATAAAACAACAGCGCGCGTTTTCAGTCTGCGTGGCGCACACCTGATTGCCATGTTTGCACGCACTGATAAGGCCCAGGCTTTTCGCCGCTGGGCGCTTGATGTGCTGGAGAACAGTGCGGCAGCGCCGTCACTTATCCAAGAGTGGTACGAGGCCAAGGCAGCACTGGATGCCCAAGACCGCTTCGCCAGTCTCTGCGGGCGCGGCCTCAATGAGCATAAAGCGCGGAAACCGCCTCTTAAGGAGTGCGTGGAAGCGCTGATGCACCGAATCCAGCCATCTCTTCAATTTCAGTAACCGCCCAACGAGGCGGTTTTTTTGTGCCCGACGAGGGCGAACCCAAACCGCAAAGCGAAAGCCGAGCGGCTTTTTTCATTTCTGAAAGGCCCAAAAATGGCTTACTTCACCGCAGTCGGCGCGAAATTCCAGTTTTCTACGACCTTCGCCGCCGCAGTTGCTGTTGCGTCCACCACCAACGCTGATCCAGCAGTAGCGACCACCGCTACGCCTCACGGCATGACGGAGGGTGACGTGTTTGCCGCCTTCTTCAATGGCTGGGAGGATGCCAACGAGTCGGTCTACCGCGCAGGCGATGGCACCACAGGCAGTTCGTTGGTGATTGATGGCATTGATGCTACCGATGACGTCTGGTTCCCGGCTGGCGTCGCCTCCGCTGGCTCAGTGCGAAAAGTCACGGATTGGATCGATATTGGTCAGGTGCTGGACTACTCCCCCCAAGGTGGCGGCGTCAAGAACATCAGTGTGAACCCGATCAACCAACGACGCGGCATCAACCTGCCTGCAGGCTTTGAAGCCGAGTCTGTGACGATGACGCTGGGCTTCGACCCCAAACGCTACGACCAAAAGGCCATGGACAAGATCACCCGCAACCTGTCGCAGAAGGTGGCCTTCCGCTTTGTGTTGTCTGGTGGCGCCACGGTCTACGCCTACGGCACTCTGCAAAAGGGCTCCATGCCCCAGTTGTCGTCCAGCGACGTCGCCAAGGTCAGCGTCAACCTGACCTTCTTCGGCGTGCCATCCGTGCACGTCGAGGACTAAACCCCATCGCCGCCCCCTGAAGGCGGTTTCTTTTTGCCCGTTCGCATCTTTCTCTTAGCAGGGGAAGTGCGGCGGGCTTTTTCATTCCCTGCTGAAAGACACGATCATGAAACTCACCACGCTGACCAAGCCCGCCAACTTCCCTTTGGAAATCAAGACACACAACCTGTCTGGCGATGAGGTAACGATCCCATTCATTGCCATTGGTCGTACCTTGCGCGACTGGATGCCTATTGCGTTGAAGCGCATTGAAGCGGAGGCCAATGAGCGCCTGGACGTGAGCGAGAAGACGCAGAAAGCCATTGCCGCCGCTGAAACCGATGCGGCTTCAGAAAAGCCAAAGAAGGCAAAGCGTATCTCCCTTGATCTGGCTGATGCCGCAAAGAATCAAGAGGATGCACTCGATAAGGCTGTCGCCAAAGTGCGTGAGTTCGCATCCGGCTGGGACCTGGAAGATGAGTTCACCGACGAAAAGATCAAAGAGTTGATTGCGATGTTCCCCGGAATTCAGGGCGACGGCTGGGAGGAGTACGACGCACGCATCAAGGGCAACCGCGCAAAAAACTTGAAGACGTTGCCGTAGCTCTCTATAAGCCCCAGCCCAAAGGGGGCGAGGGCGGCTTTGGCAACGTCAAAATGTCAGCAAAGGCAGCCAAGCGCTTCCAGACCCAGCAGATGGCCGCCAATGAAATAGGTGTCTGGCCTGAAAACTGGCAGTCAGTTCACTTTTTTATGGACTACTGCCGCACCCAGTGGCGCAGCGGTGGCATGGGTGGTGCGACTGGCTTGGATTACACGGCCGTTCTGGCCTGCTTGCGCACAATAAGGCTGGGGCGAGAGCGGGCTGGTGAAGTCTTTGCTGACGTCCGGGTGATGGAAGCTGCTGCATTGAATGCGATGTCTCAAAAGTAACACCCCTCACCGGAGGGGTGAGGCTAGTTATGCAGCCTTGAACATGCGGCCTGTCGCTTTATCCATAAAAGACTCGCCTCCAATAAATCCCGTCAATAAAGAGCCATCGTCCAAGACGTAGCGCTCGCCTGTCGGGACTTCACCGCCGCCAATTAACCGGCCACCCTCAAAGGTGGTGATGCACTTAACGGTGTGGTGATTTCCATCCTGGTCTTTGACCGCAATCTCTTTAATTTCCTCTCTTAACCCCATAAGGACTCCATATGTCGAATAAACAAAAAACCAGCAGCAATTTGCTTGGCTTGGCGCTGATCGAAGCTCTGGATCTGCCTAAGAATGTGACGAAGCTTTCGATTTGCATGGAGGCTGGCAAGCCAACAACCATCGAAGCTACTTACTTTCCTGAAGCCGAGCAGGTGCAAAAAGCAGGCGAGGCCGTTCAAATGTTGGCTGGGCGGTTGGAGCTGCGCGAAATCTAACAGCCCAAGCCATCCTAGGCGGGCTGTTTGAAAGCTTCAACGCTGTTTGTGCATCCACCTGTTCGGGCGTACAGGGAAGATGCAATCCGGTTTGCTACCATCGCGCCATTCAATATAAGGAGGCGAGATGTCTCAATGAAGAAGCCCTCAGAAGAGGGTTTTTTTGTTGGTCACTTGGCTTTTCGTGACTTGACGTTAGAAGCGCGCGCAGGAGCGCCGCCATGCCGCGGAACTCGCGGTGCCTCCGGGTCATATCCAAACTCGTTCATCCACCACTCACGCTGTCTGGCGGCTGTGTTTTTCTCAATGATTGCAAGGTAACGCTCAAGAATTTCAGGGGAAACTGGAATGTTGGGGATATTAATGCGCTCCGCCACCTTCTCCGCTATCGCATCGACTGCCAGCGCAGTTTCCAGGCTTGAGGCTTTGTCATCTCCGGCGGATGATTCCATTTCGTTTTTAAAAGTAGCCTCTAGGCGCGCCACAACCTCGGCCGTCAACGAGCGCTTGTTCTCTAGGGCTGCAGCATCGAGCGCATCCTTGAGTGGCTGGGGTATGCGCATGTAGATAGTTGGGTCATTTCTTGCCATCTATGCACTGTGCCACGAAAAACACTTGCATTGTTCTAAGCACCGTGTATAGAATTCACTGTGCACAGATGGTGCATAGAAATTTATAGGAGTAGTAAATGCAAGTAGGGCGTGGTTCACCTGCAGTTATGGTTCGCATGACTGATGAAATGAAAGCGTGGCTAAAGCACCAAGCCATAGATAACAGGCGTTCGCTCAATGCGGAAATCTTGCATCGCTTGGAAGAAAGCCGCAAAGCAGAAGAGGCTCAGCATGAAAAGCGAGTCTGAAATAGATAAGGCCTCTACCGCGCCAACGGTAAAGGCCTTGAATGAAGAGTCCCAACGTACTAAGAAAGGAACAATCGTGAACAATTCTACAGCAGTCACTACTAACACAGCAATTGCAACCCCTGATTTGGCCGTTGTTGATGGCCAGATCACCACAACCAGCCTGCAGATTGCTGAGCACTTTGGAAAGCGACACGATGCCGTGCTGCGCGCCATTCGTAACCTTGGGTGCAGCGATGCATTTCGACTCCACAATTTTGCGGAGTCCGGTTATGTGAATGAGCAGGGCAAGTCAATGCCTAGCTACCGCATCACCCGCGACGGCTTTGTTTTCTTGGCCATGGGCTTCACCGGCAAAGAGGCTGCGCAGTGGAAAGAGGCCTACATCACAGCCTTCAATAAAATGGAGGCAGAGCTGAATAAGCCCGTGCATGACCCTGAGCGCATCGCACTGGCCGAATCCCTGGCCGCCGAAGCTGTGGCGCAGGTATATCGCACTGTGTTCGGTGCAGTGATGGAAGGTGGCCATTGGTACAAGCATGACCGCTATTTACTGTCTTTGAGCTACGACCAAACTAACAAGCCGAGCATCCCACGCGCCAAGGCTCTGGGTTTTGGAAAGATGGTGGTCTCCATGGATGAGCTGCCGGATTGGATCAATGGTCCAGACCCCGTGTCCTGCACTGATTTGCAGTTGGCCCGCCTTGCCATGGCCTGCGCCCAGAAGCAAGAGTTTCGTGCCGAGCGCCGCGCTGAGCGGGAGAATTCGCCAAAGCAGATTGGTCAACCCGTCAAGGAGCTGGCAGCATGAGCAACATCGTCACCATCGGTTCTGTGACCACGGCGGTCATTAGCTACAAGGAGCAGCGTGTTTGCACCACGCAGCAACTGGCGCAACTTTATGACACGGATGAGGTTCGCATCCAACAGAACCATGCTCGCAACGCAGAGCGCTTTGAGGAGGGAAAGCATTTCATCAAGGCGACGGGGCAGGACCTCAAGAATTTGCGACTATCTTTGAGCGGGTTGCAAATTTCTAGCAAGACTCGATCGCTGATTCTCTGGACAGAGCGCGGGGCAGCCCGACACGCCAAGATGCTGGAAACGGACAAGGCCTGGGACGTGTTCGAGCAGTTGGAGGATGCCTACTTCACAGCAGCCCCGGTGCGCGGCCCAATGGCGGATGGCGGAAAGCGCAGCACAGCCCAGGACCGCCTGCCTCTGTATCACTTTGCCATCGACACGGTGATCAAACACCGGCTGATGTTCTCAAAGGTCTACACATTGATCAACTTGTTTGCGGGAACTACGAGTTTTCAGGAGATGACCAAGGAGCAATCCGCCCAAGTCGCTGATTTCTGTGACCGATTCGCCCTTGGCCAAGACACGCGCAATGATTGGCAGCGGATCACCGACAACAAGACGCGATTGCACGGGGAGTCCCCTCAGTTGGACATGGTGCAGAAGCTATTGCTTTCGTGACCTCCTCGTAACCCAGACCCGCTTCGGCGGGTTTGGTAGCATTGCGCCTAACTATTTAGGAGGCGTGATGCGTAAATTGATTATCTGTATAGGCTTGATGTTTTCATCTGTTGCATTTGCGGAGCAGCCTCCAAAAGTCGACCCGGAGGAAATTCGCGCAGGCCTTCATGACAAGCTCAAAGATCCATATTCTGCGCAATTCAAAAACGTCAGGTTTAGCAATGGCTCTGGCGGGGCGTGGACTGTGTGCGGCGAGGTGAATTCCAAGAACTCCTACGGCGGGTACGCTGGGTACACGAAGTTTCGCGGAATAGCTATGCAAGAAGAGGATAGGGTTGTTTATCACATAGTGGATGTTGGGGAGTTTGCCTGTAAGTAGAGCACCCACTTCAACAGTCGATCGGAAGTTGAATTCGCACGAGCACCTACGGGTGCTTTTTTTTATGAGCTCGCCATTGGCGGGCTTTTTTTTATTGGGGCTCGCTATGTCAAATAAACAAGATGTGACCATTAGCATTGGCGCTGATGCGAGGGGCGTTGAGGCGGGTATCGATAAGACCAAGAGAAAGATTAAGTCTCTGAGTGATGCTGCGCAGCAAATGGCCGGGCAGCTAGATAAAAGCGGAAAAGCGGCGGGCGCTGGCTTTGATGTAATTGGCGCAGGCGCAACCAGATCGGCCAAAGAAATTGAGCGCGCAACACGCACCTCTGCAAGAGAGTTGCAGCGCCAGATTGCAGAATTGAAGGCCGGCGGCAAGGCCACGCGCGAGTATGCGGAGGCGCTTGCGCGATTGCGCGGAGCTGATGTGAACGCCTTGGCTCCGCTGCTTGATCAGCTTGACCAAGCCCGCAAAAAGACCGATGCAGCCGCCAGCAGCTTTTCTGGCTTCAAGGCGATGGCTGCTTCTGCAGTGGCTGGGCTGTCTGTTGGCGTATTTGTCTCTGAAATTAGCGCCATTACGCGCGAAACTGCGCGTGCAGCAGCCGAGATCGAGCGATTTTCCGCCCTTAGCAACACCAGCGCGCAAGAGTTCCAGCGCTTGGCTGCAGGTGCAAACACTGTGGGCATCTCCGCCGAAAAGATGGCGGACATCTTCAAGGATGTGCAGGACAAGGTTGGTGACTTTGTCCAGACTGGCGGCGGCGGCATGGCCGACTTCTTTGAGCGCGTCGCGCCCAAGGTGGGGGTGACTGCAGAGCAGTTCCGCAAGCTGTCCGGTAAAGATGCGCTGCAGCTGTACGTTAGTAGCTTGGAGAAGGCGAATCTTGCGCACTCCGACATGGTTTTCTTTATGGAGGCCATTGCAAGTGATTCGTCGCTACTGCTGCCGCTGTTAAAGAATCAAGGCGCGGCATGGGAGGAGGTTGGAGCCAAGGCTCAGGCTTACGGCGCAATCATGGATGCGGGGTTGCTCGACTCTGCGCGCCGATTCAAGACAGAGACAGACAATCTCACGCTGGCAAACCAAGGCTTGAAGAATGAGTTGATGTCAGGCCTGCTGCCTGCGATAACCAGTTTGACAGCAAGTCTTTCTGATGGGGGTGTGCAAGACGGCTTGCGAAAAACTATTGGCCTGCTCGATGACATGGCAAGCGGCGTAGTCTCTTTGGGCACTGAATTCATGCTAGGCATGAAGCATGCAGATGGATTTTGGGATGCTTTGTACAAATATGGCCTGACCAATCCATTTAAAACCCCGAAAGACAGGCTTGCAGATTTGCGAAGAGAGCTTAGTGATGCCGAGGAGGATGTAAAAAAAGCCCAGTGGTTGAAGTCAAATTGGGCTAAAGAGCAGGATGAGCAAAGACTGAGGAGCCTAAAGCAGCAGATTGAGTTCAATGAGGACTTGATTCGCTTGGAAAATCAGCGCGAAACAGCCGCGCGTAATCGTGCGCTAGATTCACAAAACGCTTGGTGGACCAAGAACTATAAAAGTAGAGCGCCAGCGCAAGAGTCGGCACTCTCTCCGGCATTCACCAAGCCAACCCCCAAAGTCACAACCCTAAGCGCAGAGGAAAGTGCGTACAAGTCTCTAAGCAAGTCCATTGCCGAGCTTTTGACGCAGCAGAACCTTGAGATTGCTACAGGCGAGAAGCTGACCAATGCGCAAAAGCTGCGCATGAAGGTCGAGCAGGATGTGGCCAAGTCCAAGCGCGCAGGACTGCTGGCTGATCTTGAGCAGATCGAAGCCAATGAAGCGTGGCTGAAAAATTCCGCTGACGTAGAGCGTAGCCTTGAAGCCCAGCAAAAGGCGCGTGAGCAATCACTCAAGTCTGCCCGCGACACGCTCAAAAGCATGCGCGACGAAGAAGAGGCGCTTGCTTACGCAGAAGCGGCAAACATCAGCTTGGCCCAAGCCAAAGCAGAGTTGGCAGCAAATCAGGCTGCACTGAACTACCAGCAAGCCATCGAGCGCCAAGAAGCGCCCGCAACACTGGCTTACTACGAAGAGCAGCTGCGCCTGACTAAAGAAATTGCCGGCGCGACAGGCAAGAGTGAGGTGCGTGAGGCCAACAAAAAGGCAGCCGACCAAGCCGAAAAAGACTGGGAGCGCGTAAGCCAGACCATCGGCGACACCCTGGCCGACTACATCATGGGCGGCGGCAAAGATGCGGCGACGTATCTGAAGCGCCTGTTTAGCACGCTGGTCTTGCAGCCTGTCGTGCAAACGCTGGTGTCTGGGGTTATGGGAACTGGCGCGGCTGCGGCGGCTGGGGGTGGCTCTGGAATATTGAGTCAACTAGGAAATAGCGGAGGAGGATTCACGAACTGGTCGAATCTTGGGGGTAATACCGGAGATTGGCTGCTTAACCAGAGCACAAAGCTTGGCCTAAACGGTATGGAAGGCCTTGGAGACGCTGCATTTAAGCTTGGCGACACCATTAAGGGTGTTGACGCGTGGCTTAAAGACGTGCCGGGGATGAGTGGCGGGATTGGCTCTGCGCTTGGCTATGCAGGTGCTGTTTATAGTCTTACGCAAGGAAATTACGGATCTGCGATAGGCCAAGCTGTTGGTACGTGGCTGCTCCCTGGGATAGGCACAATGCTTGGCGGCATGGTTGGCGGTTTGTTGGATGGGTTTGACAACTCAGGCACGCCGCACTACGGCGCGGGTGCTGTGTACTCGGGCGGAAAGCTGCAAACCGGCGCGGACATCTATAACCGCGACACATTTGGCATGGGCGCGCGTGGGGAGTGGAATGCCAATGCGCAGCAAAACGCCAGCGGTATTGCCGCATCCTTGGGTGCAGCACTCGACGGCTTTGCAGTGGGATTTGGGCAAAAGGCTGGCTACACAGTCGCCACAGCATTTGCCGATGACAGCTCAGACGATGGCGCGTGGGGCAGTTTGCGCATTGCGGACGCGCTGGGTAATGTGCTTGTTGATTGGGAGAACTCGCGTTCTAGCAAGTGGGCTCCGAAGGAATTCGCCAGCGGCGATGAGGGCTACAAGCAGTTCCTTGACCAGATTGCTGTAGATGCGAAGGCGCCTTTCTTGGCGATGGATATTGCGGCTTGGTCGAAAAGCATGATCCAGGCTGCCACCGATATTGACTCGCTAAGCGCTGCACTGGCGCAAGTCGGTACTGTAAAAACAGTGCTGGATTCGCTGGGCAAGTCGCTGTCGATGTTTGCAGACTTGTCGGGCGATGCGCAGACAACACTGCTTAACAGCAGTGGCGGTATCGATGCGCTGGCTCAGAATGCGAGCGCGTTCTATCAAGGCTTTTACTCTGAGCAAGAGCGCTACGAAAACAGTCTCAAGCAAATGCAGGAGGTGCTTGCGGGGTTTGGCGTCAGCATTGATCCAGCGATGGGCGAGCGCGCCAAGTCTGAATTCAAGACTGCCGTGGAGGCTGCATTTAGCGCGGGGAACATGGAGCTGGCTGCGCAATTGCTTGGCATCAATCAGCAGTTTGCATCGCTTGCCGACTATGCGCAAAAAGCGGGTGTTGCAGTCGATGGCGTTGCAGAAATCCTGAGCGACGTCATGCGCGGCCTGCTCGACGACCGCAAGAGCCTGGAAGCGGAGCTGCTGCGGGCGCAAGGCGACCAAAGCGGCTATCTGGCTGCCGTTCGGGCTATTGCAACTGCGGGTTACGCAGAAGCGGAAATCGCCGCGTGGGATTACAACACTGCACTGCATGCGCAGATTGATGCGCTGGATTCTGCTGCGAGTGCAGCTCAGCAGGCGGCAGCGGCTGAGGCTCAGCGCGTGGCGGCCGTCACACAAGAGCGTTACGGCATTGAAGGCCAAATCCTGCAACTGCAGGGCAACACAGCAGCGATGCGTGAGCGCGAGCTTGCTGCACTTGATCCGAGTAATAGGGCTTTGCAAGAGTACGTGTACACGCTGCAAGATGCAGCGACAGCGGCTCATTCGGCTACAGCAGCAGCTCAGGCGGCCAAGCAGGGCGCATACGCAAACTTGCAAGCTGCAGTTGATCGCGAGAAGGCGTATTGGCAAGAGATTGCCTCGGCTTCGCAAACTGCAATCAGCAGCTTGTCTAGCACTCTGAATCTGCTGACCAGTAACGCTCAGGCGCTGTATGGCGGCGTGGATTCAGCGCAGCAATGGCAGGCCGCTCAAGGCATGGTCTACATCGAAAATGCGCTGGCAGCAGTGCGTAGTGGTGCGGATGTTATGGGCTTTGATGGGCTGGCTGATGCGATCAGTGCAGCGCGTGGTGGCATTGATAGCGGCGTGTACACCTCGCAGTTTGAGCGTGACCGTGACGCGTTGGTGCTCGCTGGGCAGCTGTCTGAGTTAGGGGAAACAGCGGATCTGCAATTGACGACTGAAGAGCGAGCACTCAAAGCCGCTCAAGAGCAGATCAACCAGCTAGAAAAGACGCTGCAGTACTGGCAAGAGCAAATCGATGGCACGCACACGCTGATCGACAAGACGATGTCTGTGGAGCAGGCGGTGTTGGCTTTGAGTGGGACGATGTCGGGCTATGCAAATGCCGTAACTGCGGCAGTAGCTGCGGCCCAAGCAGCAACGAAATACAGCTACAGCGATCACGTAAGCAGCCCGATTAACGAGCATGGCTCGCACACAGGGGTAGGTGACAGTGGGTACCAGATTATTGGCAACACGCTGTACTTCCCCGGAGGTGGATCGCACACCGTTAATGGCCCCAACGCGGCTGAGCTACTGATGGAGACATACGGGCTCAAGCCGGGTGGCCCAGGAGGCTCGCTGATTCGTACTCGTGCGCGTGGGGGCTACACGCCGCCTGGGTTAACCCTTGTGGGGGAGGAAGGGCCGGAGCTGGTGAATTTCAAAGCACCCGCGATGGTCTACACGGCCGCGCAGTCCGCCAACCTGATGGGTGGTAATACAACGCGACTAGAGCGCTTGGTTGAAGGCTTGACCGCCGAGGTCCAGCGCCTGCAAGCCATTGTCAATGAGGGCAATAAACATGCTCAGCAAACCGCTGAAATCCTCGATCAAGTGACAGAAGGGGGAACTGCAATGGTGACGGAGTCACTGACATGAGGATATTGCTACCTACGGAGATCACTGCGCAAATGATCGCCTCCGGGACCAACATCCCTGAGTTAGATACCAACGAAACAGCATGGGCCCCTTCGGGGGCCTTTGCTATTGATGATCTGCGTGTATACAGCGGGCGGATTTATTCCTGCGTCAAGGCTTACACGGCCAACGCTAACAGCAAGCCGCCGGACAAAGACACGGAGCACTGGCTATTCAAAGAGCCAACTAACCGGATGAGTCCGTTTGATGAATATTTGTTTACTAAGGCGCGGCGCATTGGCTCACTGACGTACGTGCTCAAGCCCGGTTTTATCACCGGGTTTGCTGCTTATGGGGTGGACGCTGGGGCTTTTGACTTCGAGTATCGCCACCAAAGTGGGGGCGAGGTGCTGCTCCAGCGTAGCGGAACGATGTGGGAGCAGGCATATGGACACTGGGAGTTGCTGTTTGGAAACTTGCAGCGCACAGACCGTTTTGCCTCTCCTGAGTTGCCCTTGCGTCCTGCGGGGGAGTTGACGATGACTTTCTCTCACGCAGATCCAGACGCCGAGGTTTCGGTCGGCTGGATGGGGGTGGGGCAGTGGCGCACGCTGTTTGCTCCCGGACTCAAAACGGGCGGCACTGAAATGGGCATTGAGGTTACGCCCAAGAGCTATGCCCGCTTCACCCGCCCTTCGGTTCAAGACGGCACCTACAAGCGCATTCCTGGACGCAGGGCAAAGGTTGTGCAAGGAAGTGTAGTCATTGACTCCAAAGACGCACCGATGGTGGACGACTGGATGAATCAGGTCCTTGACGTGCCATGCGCCGTGGACTTCTCCAGTTTGCCGCGTTACAGGCACTTATCCGGGGTGGGCTTCCTTAAAGGCACGCTGCGCACGGATTCGTGGAAAGTGACGCGCCTTAACTTCACATTTGAAAGCAACGTATGACAGATATTGTGGACGTTCCCCAGACGCTGCCGATTGCACCATTTCCCGCGCTTGGCAGTGCGAACTACAACCAAGAGGCATATGACAACGGCGTCAGCGTGCCGCCAGCCATTGAGAGGTTGCGGGCGATTGTTGACGCCGGGCGCACCAATGCGCTGGCAGCCAATGAGCGCGCTGTCACCGCTTCCAGCGAAGCAGATCGAGCTACGACGCAGGCAAATGCAGCGGCATCAAGCGCATCTACCGCTAGTGGACATGCATCTGCGGCATCTACGAGCGCGTCTAACGCTGCCATAAGTGCCAGCGCCGCTGAATCGGCTTCCATCGAAGCCTCAAAACTAAACCTTGGGAATAAGTCTGCACCTCCTACTCTAGACAACCAAGGTGGGCCGCTCCGTGCTGGTGCTACTTACTACGACACAACGCTAACCAAGTGGCGCGTGTGGAATGGCGCTCAATGGACAGAGGGCATTAGTGCTGTGGCAGGGGTCACCTCTGTCGATGGTAAAACAGGCTCTCTAACGCTATCTGATACAAGCTACCAAGCTGCAACTCAAGCTGAGATGGAGGCAGGGGCTCAGACTGCGCTGCGCAGCATGTCACCGCAGCGTGTTGCGCAGGCTATCTCTGCTTTGGCAGGCTCTAAGATTCTGCGCTCTGCCCGCACCAGCAACGTCCAGCTTGTGAAAGCTGACAATGGAAAGCTCATCGACATCACCAGCGGGACATTCACGCAGACTTTTGCAGCAGCTAGTGTGCTTGGCGATGGCTGGTGGTGCTACATCCGCAATAGCGGAGCCGGCGATGTGACGCTTGACCCGAATTCGTCAGAGACGATTGACGGCCTGACCAGCTACATCATGTATCCCGGCGAAGTGCGACTGGTGCAGTGTGATGGGGCGGCGCTGCGGACGGTGGTGATTAACTCGTTCTATCGGGTTTTCGCGTCATCAGAGAATTTCGTAAAGCCACCTGGGTACTCTTTCATCTCTGGGCTTTTGTGGGGCGGCGGAGGTTCTGGCCGTAAGGGTGGAACAGACGCCAGAGGTGGCGGGGGCGGAGCATGTCACCCTTTCCGGCTCAAAGCTGATTCGCTCACTAATACGGTGGCTGTGACCATCGGTGCTGGCGCCGTTGCTTCTGCTGGCGACGGAAACCGAGGCGGCACTTCATCGCTTGGCGCTTTTGTGGAGGCTGGCGGTGGATATGGCGGTACTGTTTCAGGAGGAAGCGGCGGCGGTGCGTGGGTAGGTGCTGCATTCGACGGGCCAGCTGGGTCTGATTACGGCCCGAGTCAAACAGGATCAACACCAAGCACGTCATATTTCGGGGGCGGCAGCGCCAATGTATCAAACAGTACGCTGACCCAGCAAAACTCACACTACGGCGGTGCTGCTGGTGGAACTATAGGTAGTGGCACTGTCTATCCTCCTGGCATATCAAAGCTAGGTGGTAGCGGTGGTGCTGCATCTCTCACTGGTTCAGGTAGTGCTGGATTCGCGCCGGGCGGTGGGGGCGGTGCCACTAATACAGGTGCTGTATCTGGCGGTGGTGCTCGCGGCGAACTGCGTATCTGGGGAGAAGTTTAATGGCGCGTTTTGCAATCATCGACGCAGGGCGCGTCATCAATCACGCTGAAGCCAGCGAAGAATTTGCAGACCAGCAAGGCTGGGTTCCCGCAGCAGACTCCAAGATTGGGGATTTTTGGGACGGTAAAAAATTCACTCCACCTCCTGCGCCAGAAGGGCCGTCACAGTTTGAAAAAGACCAGTCCCGCTACACCAAGCGGGCAGCGGTCAAGGATGAGCTGATGGCTTACATGGCGGCGGACAACATGAGCCGGGTTCGCTCCGGCGTGTGGTCAGTTGCCGACCTTACTGCGCTGCTGGACGACCCTGCTGTGGTTGCTGCAAACGCGCTGATGGGGACGCTTAGTTTTGAGCTGGCGGCCCAGCAGATCCAAGCAGCGACAACGCCGCTGCTTACGCCCGATATCAAGGCTGACTGGACTTCGCGCCTTGAGGAGCATTACTACTTGGAAGGCTGACAAGGTGCAGATAGCTTTCTACAAAGGCCGCAAGCGCCTTTTCAACCGATTGACGAGCTGGTGGTTGCGCGGGCCTTACAGCCATGTCGAGCTTGTGCTTGGCTATGACCAAGCAGGGCAGGCCATCTGCGCGTCTAGCTCCATGATGGACGGCGGTGTTCGTGTAAAGCACATGACGCTAAACCCTGAGCATTGGGACTTGCTGCCCGTGGTGGGTGACAAGGAGAGTGCTTGGGCATGGCTGCAAGAGCACGGCGGCGCGGGCTACGATTACCTCGGCTTGCTTGGTTTCGTTGCCCGCGCCGCCGGCCACGATCAAAGCCGGTTCGTGTGCTCTGAGGCTGTAGCCGCAATGCTCGGCTTCCCAGACCCATGGCGCTTCGATCCCTGCTCGCTGCATGCAGCACTCACAAGACCGGCTCATGTCGGTTTTTTTACGCCCGGAGGTAACTGATGGCGGATTTCAATTGGACAGATCAGGTGCTGCCAAAGCTCCCTGGCTTGCTGGGTAGTGCAGGGGCCTTGCTGTGGATTCAAGGTACTTGGCCGCGCAAGGTGGCTATGTTGGTTTTAGGGGTAGCAGCGAGCGCATACGGCACAGCGGACTTTGCAAAGATGGCAGGGGTGAGTGAGGGGCTTGCTGGGTTCGTGGTCGGCCTGTTCTCGATGACAGCGGCGGATTGGTGCTTCCGCGCCTGGGATCAATTCGCACTCGGGCCATTGCTCAATGAATGGGTGCGCAAGAAACTTGGCTTGGCGCCAAAGGGGGATGCATGACGCCGCATTTCTCTCTCGCCGAACTCACAGCAAGCAGCACGGCCAAGCGCCTAAAGCTAGACAACACGCCAATGCCAGCAGCGCTGGAGAACCTGCGTCAAACAGCTGAAATGCTGGAGCGCGTGAGGGCTCACCTGGGCGGCAAACCCATCATCGTGACCTCGGGCTACCGTGGGCGCGAAGTCAACCAGGCCGTGGGCGGCGCAACATCCAGCGACCATATGAGCGGCCAGGCTGCTGACGTAGTGCCTGCAGTGGGCGCGGCCTACGACATGGCAAAAGCGCTTGCACCTCACATAGACGCTTTGGGTATCGGGCAGCTGATCTACGAAGCCTCCGGCAATAGCCGCTGGGTGCATCTGTCTACGCGCAAACCCGCAAAGCCTGTGAATCGAGTGATAACGATCCACGTGGGCAAGGGCACTTACTTGGGAGTGCAGAAGATATGAGTGTGAAAGCCAAACTGATCGCAGCCGCCGTCTTGGCGGCTTTTCTTTTTGGGGCTGGGTGGGTATCGCAGGGCTGGCGCTTGTCTGGCCAGCATGCCCAGGAGCTGGCAAAGCGCGACCGGCAGGCGCTGGAAGTGGCCGAGGCCATCAAGCAAGCAGGCATCGAAGCCAACAACGCAATCTCAGACGCAGACAAACGCGCATGGAAAGGACTGGAAGATGATAAAAAAGAGCTTGGCCGCCTGCGCGGCTGTATCGCTGATCGCACTTGCGGGGTGCGCCTCATCACCAAGTACGTACACACCAATAGCGGGCCCAGCGATTCAAGCCCCAGCAGCGTGGGCGATGACACCGTCGCGCTCGATCCAGACGTACAACGCCGTGTTCTCGATCATCGAGAAGCCGTTGGAGAAGACGCCGCAAAAATAGATTACCTGCAGGACTATGCGGTGCAGTGCTGGCGGTCAATGCAGCCCAAATAAGAAACCCCCTCTGGCTTGCGCTGGAGGGGCTTTTTTTGCGTTTTGGCTGTCTGTTTTTGCTCCGCAATTGGTTGTGCAAAAACCAAATAATGCGGGCTAGATCACTGTTTAAATGTACATGGATGCGGAGCGGAAACAGTCGTGCAACCCGCATAAAACCTAGATTTCTTGGTGAGCTTAGAAGGCTGTTGCTCTATCCAACTGAGCTAACGCCACCACATGTGTGCTGTATGGTTTTACACGTCAAAGCATAAAAGCTATACAGCCCGTCATCATAACGCGCCTTACAGGGACGTAGCCCCGTGAGGTGGTAGATGTGATGACTTATTCCTCTTCAAACACAATGTTGGGCAGTGCGGTGACCCGTGCCACATCGGCCAAGGATCGCAAGACGCCGGTTTGAAAGTAGCTGTAGCTGCTGTCAGGCTCCAAAGCAGCAGCGGCCAAGAAAGCCAATGGTTGGTTCATGTTGACGTAGTAGCTGCCTGGGCCCGCCTCCAGCATGGCGCTGACCAAGCTGATAGAGGGGGCGCTGCCTGCTGTCGGTGTGCTGCTTTGGGCTTGGTAGCTTTCGGCCTGCAGGGGTGCTAGCTCCGCCACGCGTTGCACATTTACACCCAGCATGCTGAGAAGCTCAGTTGCTTGTACCGCATTGGCCGAGAGCCAATATCCACATGCTTGCTGGCGTGTGCGTGGGGTGCTGATATTGAGCGAGGACGTCCAAGCCGCAGGCTTTTGCACGAGCTGTGCGCTGCTGGCATCGACCAAAGTGATGTTGCGTTGCTCCATGCGGGGCAAACTTTGTATGGCCGTAGTGCCACGGCAAGCCTGGGATGCAACATCCCGCGCCACGAAGGTATGTACGCGGCGCAGATCGTCAGCACGATGCCCAACACTTTGGAGTGCAGCGGTCAAAGCTTTGACATGGCTATGCACACGGCGTTGCGCATGGGTTCTACCCAAGTCTGAGCCACGGCTTTGTATGTCAAGACTGGCAGCGTTCTTGAGGCTGGAGGCGTTGCGCAAAGTCGTGGGTTCAATGGTGCCCATGGCAAAGCCAGATTCCGCGCTGGTGCCTGAAGGCTCAAAGGCCCAGTCGACCACAAGGCCAGCCTCTTTGAGAGCGTTGGCGGTAGGTTGGTACAGCCATTCACGCGAAGCTTTGCTGACGAACTCGTTCGCATTGGGCGTCACTGCATATTGCAGGCCAATGTCATTGGCGCGTACGGCGGCAAAGCGCTGCAATGTCGGCTCAATGGCAGCAAATTCTCCTGCATCAATCACGACTGCGGCGCGGTAGTCGCGCGCAAGTTTGGCCAAAAAGCGCGCTTCAGGTGTTTTTAGCTGCAAGTGGTCAAAGCGCAGGTCAGTGCCGTCGGCAGTGTTGGGAGTGCTTTTTTCGAAACCATCGGGGTTAGCGCGCGGCACCAGGATGATGTTGATTTGCTCCAGCAGGGGAGTCAGCAGGCCATTTTTTCCCAGCTCTTGGGCCAAAGCCAAAACTGCTTCCGTTGATGCCGGTGCATTGCCTTGCTGGCCAGCAACGATCAAAACGTTGGGGCGAGTAGTTTCGTCCAAAGCGAGGGGGCTAATAGCCTTGGCAGTTGTGGCAACCAGAGCGAGCAGCGGCGTTCCGCTTTGCGCGTTGCCCGCATCAAGCAGGCCTAAACGTGGCCCGCCTTCGCTGTTTTTTTGCGCTAAATCTCGCAGTACATCTGCCAGCTCTGCATTGGTGGTGAAGCTGCGGCGGCCATCGGCCAAGCCGGGAGTGTTGTAACGCTCAGTAGGATCTGGGTAGAGGGCGGCAATAGTGCCGCTGTAGGGCAGCGGTTGTAATTGCGAGCTGGGCGCGACAGGCGTAATGCTGGGGCCGGATGGCTGCCCTGGCTTTGCAGGTGTTGTGTGTTGAGTAGGTTTTGGAGCAGGCGTTGCTACAGGGTTCCATGGTGGCAAGGGCGTGCTAGAGCAGGCAGCCAGCGCAAGGGCGGAACCTACCAGCAACCAGCGCGATGCATGCAATGCAACGGCTTTGCTTGGGCGTTCCTGGGGCGGCACGAAGACAGGTGCGAAAGGCTTTGTCATGGAGCTGTGGACCTCAGAAGACCAAGTGAATGCGCATACCTTCGCGCAGCGTGAGAGCCGGTGAGATATGCGCAAGGGCGCAAACACAAATTTTGACGCATGGTAACGCCGGTGTTGCATCCAAGAAGTCAGCGTATGCCGCAGGCCAAGTCAGAAGAAATGGAAGCGACATACGCAAACGGGCTTAGCGCTTAGCGGTTGTAACCGCCGCCGCCGTTGCCGCCACGGCGACGGTTGCCGCCACCACCGGCGGTATTGCCTCCGCCAAAGCCGCCACTATTGCCGCCTCGAAAGCCGCCACCGGTACGGCGTGAGCGTTCGGCCATCAAATCTACGCTGGTGCGCATAGGGTCAGGGATGGCAGAGCCAGTTCCACGCGATGGCTGTGCTACACGGCCCAACTGCGTGCCCAAATGTGCATCTGGACGTGGGGGTTGGTCTTCAAAGCGGCTGCGTCCTTCGCCACCATAGGATGAGCGATTTTCTCGAGGCTGACGCGGCTCGCGGGGTTCCCGCACTTCACGTGGCGCACGAGATTGCTCGCCCATGCCGGCCACAGGAGCAGCAGTTCCGCGAGGGTTGTCGCGCGAAGGGCGCTGGCGCGAACGGTTAAAGCCTTGACCGCTGCGGCGCTCTTGGCTGTCTTGCTCAGCACGCTCACCGCGAGGCGTATTGCCAATCCCGTTGTCGCGGGCTTCGAAACCAGGCGCTGCGCCCTGGCGTGCGGGGCGACGCAGGCCGCCACGGCGTGGGGCTTGGCCATCAGCTTCGGTAGAGGCCGGTGCTTCGCCACGCGGGGCGCGCTGGGGGCGGCCACCACGCTCAGGCTGTCCGGCCTTGGTGGTGCGAATGCGTTCCATCATCTCTTGGCGGGCTGAACGCGCTGCAGCTTGCATCACGTCACGGCTTGGCGGTTTGCCCGCACCGCCCCAGATAGTCTGGCGACCCATGGCAATAGGCTCTGCCTTTTCACCAGGCTCAGGGCCAAAGTCAGGCATGGGCACGACAGTAATCTCTTGCTTGGTAAAGCGTTCGATGTCCATCATGAAGCCTTCTTCGTCCATGCAGACCAGGCTTACTGCATGGCCTTCGCGACCAGCGCGGCCGGTACGGCCAATGCGGTGCACATAGTCTTCAGAAACGTTCGGGATTTCGTAGTTGACCACGTGTGGCAACTCGTCAATATCAATACCGCGCGCTGCGATATCGGTGGCTACCAAAGCGCGCAATTCACCAGTTTTGAAACCAGCCAGTGCTTGTGTGCGTGCGCTTTGGCTCTTATTTCCGTGCAGCGCCATGGCAGTCACGCCATTTTTGGTCAGATACTCAGCAACGTTGTTCGCGCCAAACTTGGTGCGTGTGAAGACCAGAACCTGGTTCCACTGGTTGGAGTTGATGATGTGCAGCAGCACTTCTTTTTTCTTGCCGCGACCCACGGGGTGAATCACTTGCTTGATGCGCTGCACCGTCGTATTGCTGGGCGTAACTTGGATACTCAAAGGGTTCTTGAGCAAGCTATTGGCCAGCGTGCGAATCTCGTCACTGAACGTGGCCGAGAACAGCAGGCTTTGCTTGTTCTTGGGTACCAAGGCCAGCAGCTTCTTCACGTCATGGATGAAGCCCATGTCCAGCATGCGGTCAGCTTCGTCGAGCACCAGCACTTCAACGCTGGACAAATCCACATAGCCTTGTTGCTGCAAGTCGAGCAAACGGCCTGGCGTGGCAACCAGAACATCCACACCCTTGCGGATGCGGTCGATCTGGGGCTTCATGCCTACGCCACCAAAGATGACGGTCGAAGTTACGTCCAAATACTTGGAGTAACCACGGATATTTTCTTCAATCTGGGCAGCCAATTCACGCGTGGGCGTGAGGATCAACGCACGAATGCCGCCGGCAGGGGCCGTAGTGCCGCCTTGCGTTAAGCGATGCAGCAGGGGCAGCGAAAACGCTGCAGTCTTGCCGGTACCGGTTTGCGCGCCTGCCAATAAATCTTGGCCGGTCAGTACAGCGGGAATCGCCTGCGCCTGAATTGGGGTAGGGTTCTCGTAACCCTGCTCGAGCACCGCTTTCACAATAGCGGGTGCCAGGTTCAATTCTTCAAATGTCATTGTTGTCGATACGCCCATCCGGGCGCGGGGTATCAGCCCGTCGGAGCAACCTGTGCAGGTTGCCAAGCCAGTCGTAGGCAGATGAGATTCACAGGATTTGGGAGCCAGAATCGCTCGGGTTGGCGAGTCTTTGTCCCCAGCTGAATGCTGATGCCAAGGGGAAACTGGAGCCCCTGACTATGGATATTGTCGCATGCGGAGATAATCAGTGGTTGGGGCGCCCTAGAACTGTGCGCCAAATTTTTATTTTTTTACAAGAATTTGCTGACAAACACATGGCTCAATACGTCTTTTCGATGAATCACCTGACCAAGACGGTGCCCCCAAAGCGCCAAATCTTGAAGGACATCTCTTTGAGTTTCTTTCCCGGCGCCAAGATTGGCATGCTGGGTTTGAACGGCTCGGGCAAGTCGTCTTTGCTCAAGATCATGGCCGGCGTGGACAAGGAATTCGAAGGCGAAGCTATCCCTATGCAGGGCCTGACCATTGGCTACCTGCCACAGGAGCCCCAGCTCAATCCTGAGCACACCGTGCGCGAAGCGGTGGAAGAGGCCATGGCTGACGTGAACCGCGCCAAGGCCCGTCTGGAAGAGGTCTACGCGGCCTATGCCGAAGAAGACGCGGACTTTGATGCACTGGCTGCTGAACAAGGTGACTTGGAAGCCATTATTGCTGCCGCGGGTACTGACTCGGAACACCAGCTGGAAATTGCCGCCGACGCGCTGCGCCTACCCGCATGGGATGCGAAGGTGGGCCTGTTGTCCGGTGGTGAAAAGCGCCGCGTGGCGCTGTGCCAGCTGCTGCTGTCCAAGCCCGACATGCTGCTGCTGGACGAACCTACCAACCACTTGGATGCTGAGTCCGTAGATTGGCTGGAGCAGTTCCTGCACCGCTTCTCTGGCACCGTGGTTGCCATTACCCACGACCGCTACTTCCTGGATAACGCGGCCGAGTGGATTTTGGAACTCGACCGTGGTCACGGCATTCCTTACAAGGGCAATTACTCTGACTGGCTGCTGCAAAAGGGCAACCGCCTGGAAGCTGAACAAAAGGGTGAAGAAGCCCGTGCCAAGGCCTTGAAAAAGGAATTGGAATGGGTGCGCCAGAACGCCAAGGGCCGCCAAGCCAAGTCCAAGGCCCGTATTGCGCGTTTCGAGGAATTGAGCGATTACGAATACCAACAGCGCAATGAAACCCAGGAAATCTTCATCCCTGTGGCCGAGCGCCTGGGTGCCAAGGTTATTGAGTTCAACAACGTCTCCAAGTCCTTTGGCGACCGTTTGCTGATCGACAACCTGTCCATGAACGTGCCTGCAGGCGCCATTGTCGGCATCATCGGCCCCAACGGTGCCGGTAAGTCGACACTGTTCAAGCTGATCGCAGGCAAGGAGCAGCCAGATTCCGGCACGGTCGATATCGGCCAGACTGTGAAGATGGCCTTTGTGGATCAGCACCGCGACGAACTGGCTGATGAAAAGACCGTGTGGGAAGACATTTCCGGTGGTCTGGACATCATCACGGTGGGCAAGTTCCAGATGGCTTCGCGTGCCTACGCCGGTCGCTTTAACTTCAACGGCCAAGATCAGCAAAAGAAGGTCGGCAAGCTCTCCGGTGGTGAACGCGGCCGTCTGCACTTGGCCAAGACCCTGATTCAGGGCGGCAACGTGCTGATGCTTGATGAACCATCCAATGACTTGGACGTGGAAACACTGCGCGCGCTGGAAGACGCGCTGCTGGAATACGCCGGTACTGTGATGGTGATTTCGCACGATCGCTGGTTCCTGGACCGTATCGCTACGCACATTCTGGCTGCCGAAGGCGACTCGCAGTGGGTGTTCTTTGACGGTAACTACCAAGAGTATGAAGCCGACAAAAAGCGCCGTCTGGGCGAAGAGGGCGCTGCGCCCAAGCGCTTCCGCTACAAGGCGCTCAAGTAATCATCGCGATTGCGCTGTGCAGCACAAAGGCTCCTTCGGGAGCCTTTTTTGTTGTGAAAAGAGCGTGTGGCAGGTGTCTTCATTGGCGCGGGCTGGGTAAACCCCAGATCAATAGTCGCTAATAGATTCGTACATTGAATTTTTGATGTGAATCAAAACAACGAATCCGGAGCCAAATTTTGATGCCTAACCTGAATATTTCCCGTCGCCGTATGACACAACTGGGTGCGGGTTTGCTGGCCGCCAGTGCATTGACCTGTTTTGCACAAAGCAGTTACCCGAGCAAGCCCGTACGCATTGTGGTTGGCTTTTCTGCGGGCGGGACCACGGATGTGGTGGCGCGCATCATGGCCAAGGAATTGACCGAGCGCCTGGGTCAGACTTTCATGATTGAAAACCGCCCAGGTGGCGGCAGCAACATTGCCACAGAAGCAGTCAAGGCCGCGCAGCCTGATGGTTACACCTTGCTGTTTGTGGCAGTGACCAGCGCTATCAACCAGTCGCTGTACCCCAACATCAAGTTTGACTTGAACCGCGATTTTGAAGCCGTGGCGCTGGGGGCCAAGGTACCCAATATCCTGGTCGTTCATCCCAGCGTACCCGCCAGCAATGTCAAAGAATTCATCGAATGGGCGCGTGTCAACAACGACAAAATTTCGTATGCCTCATCAGGCAGCGGCACATCCATCCACATGGCCGGTGAAATGTTCAAGGTGCGCACGGGCTTGAAAACCCAGCACGTGCCATACAAGGGCAGTGCGCCGGCAGTCACGGATCTGATTGGCGGGCAGGTGCAGTTCATGTTTGACAACATGCCCGCCTCGTTGCCACACGTGCAGTCGGGCAAGCTCAAGGCATTGGCAGTGACCACCAAGACGCGCTCTGCCTCCGCTCCCGATGTGCCTACGCTGGAAGAAAGCGGCGTGGCACCGTTTGATGTGACTTCGTGGTTTGGCCTGATTGCCCCCAAGGGCACGCCCAAGGATGTGGTTGACAAGCTCAATCAGGCCATGAACGCTGCGTTCGACAAGCCTGAAGTGCAGCAGGCCTATGCCAAGCTGGGGGCCGTGTCGCAAAAGAATACGCCACAAGATTTCAGCCAGTTCATCGCCCAGGAGGTGCAGACGTGGGCGCCGGTGGTGAAAGCTTCGGGGGCGACTGTCGATTAAGCAGGGGAAAACTGCGGCCGCCGCGTGCGGCTTTCTGATAAATAAGTGAGCGTCTAGCCCACGTATTTCTTGATTTTCAAGGTGCTAGAGCACTGAAAGCAAGGCAGTACATGGGCCAAGCGCTCATTTTTTAATTTTACTATTCCAGTCATGCCAGCTGGGTAGCAGCGCTTGATTAAGCAGGGGAAAACTGCGGCCGCCGCGTGCGGCTTTCTGATAAATAAGTGA
>JADKLW010000166.1_pt1 | contig 32015 bp, 59 predicted proteins | sample 8641881 | NCBI WGS metagenome assembly JADKLW01 (sample SAMN16272185, study PRJNA661076) | feces metagenome | isolation source: fecal sample from diarrhoea affected cattle B | host: Bos taurus | place: South Africa: Lokaleng Village, Mahikeng | collected 2019-09 | reverse complement strand
TGCTGACTTGCGTGATGCTGACTTGTATGGTGCTAACTTGCGTGGTGCTAACTTGCGTGGTGCTGACTTGCGTGATGCTGACTTGCGTGATGCTGACTTGTATGGTGCTAACTTGCGTGGTGCTAACTTGTATGGTGCTGACTTGTATGGTGCTGACTTGAAAAACCTCCCCGAAACTTGGATCAACACGGCAAGCAGAGATATTTTATTTGTATTACAAAATCTCAAAGCTGAAGTTCCAGCGCTTAAAAAGATGTTACTCGATGGAAAAGTTGATGGTTCGCAATATGAAGGAGAGTGCGCATGTTTAGTAGGGTCTCTAGCAAATGCTAGGGATGAAGACAAGGAAAATATATGTAACATAATCCCCTATTATAATTTAGATTCTCATAACCCAGGTGAACAATTCTTTCTTAATATTAGAGAAGGTGATACACCGAAAAATAATACTTTCTCAGAACACGCTCTAAAACTTTGTAATTTTGTCCTAGGATTACCTGAACTAGACGGGGTAGAAATTAAAGAGAAAGAGACTATTGAGATAGATGGCAGAAGATATGATAAGAGTGCTGTTGAAGAGAGATTAAAAGAACTAGACTCAATAGAATAAAGTATAAATAACTCTGCCCGTTTAGACCGTGGAAGATTAATCTTTCGGCAGAGGCCAAGTACCTTAACAATTAAATAACCATGTGGGTGCATAGGTGGCGGAATAGGTAGACGCTTAAACATAATTGACTAAGTGGGCAGCTCCTTATATCGGAGCAAGTCATTGACGTTTGTCTGCATGTAGGGTGACTATACGAGTAGAACGGCGGCGGAATCCGCTTGTAGCCAGCTTGAGCATATCAAGCAAACAAATAATCTCGTCAAATCCCTGCCCTATGCCCCTTCATGGGCACTCCACCTTCTATAAGCCCTTACTAGTAGGCAAGATGGCATCTACGGATAGCGGTCGTGGAGTGTTCAGTATTGAATTATGCAGGTATTGAGATGGTAGTAAGTGCAGATTTGGCTCACCGCAAGCGGTCATCAGGTTCGACTCCTGCCCGGGGCTTATTGCCATCTTAGTGCTTACATAGTTCAACGGTTTATATAGAGGGTAGTAGTGCTGGTAGTAAGGGTAACGAGTAGGAGTCCCCGAAACGGTGCAGAGCCAACAGCAAAGGGACTAGCAATTACGAGCTGTAGTCGCCTACATGTGTCAGCCTTATAACCTGTCGCAGTCTTGCTACTAGCACCATACCCTTTATATAAACAACATAGTTAAAGCATAAAATGCTGGTAGTAAGCGAATAAGCAGGTCATTTAAGAGGGAAATCAAAACATCGGCCGATGTGTGGACATGGATTGAAACAATATCCCAGCTAAACCTCCCCTCCGCAGATTACTACTAGCACCCAGTACTTTAACCTAATAGATCAGATAGTCTAGTGTACGCTGAAATAAAGCGATGTTTGTACATGCTAGACTATCCTATTAGGGACGCATTGATAGTAGAGTTGAGTAGTAAGATCGACAGGGAGCATTACCCTGGTCATCGTGTAAAAACGAGAGAGCCGTCTGCAAGTAACAGGATTACTGAGGTAAAAAATATAGATTACTACTCAACCTTATTATTAATAAAGGAATTATATGTACACAAAGAAATATTCACCAAAAGAAAACAAATCATCATCATGCCCAGAATGTACATCTAAAAGACTTCTGTACTCTAAAGATAAACTTATTTGTAATGATTGTAGTCATGTCATAGGAAAAACATATAATAAATATGGCAATAAAAAGACTGAATATAATGGACATAAGTATGACTCTAAACTTGAAAGCAATTATGCTGCACATTTTGATACTCTATTAAAAGCTGGTGAATATATTGAAGTCCAAAGACAAGTCAAAATACCCCTATCTGCATATGGAAAACATATAACTAACTACTTCATAGATTTTATTCTTATTCATAAAGACGGTCATAAGGAATATGCAGAGGTTAAAGGTAAAGAGACTGACGTATGGAAGTTAAAACTTAAAATGCTTGAGGGAAAGCTAGAAATAGAAGAACCTGATAGCGAAATTGTAGTTTATTACCAGGGTAAAACTAAGAAAATACGCTAATGCTTGACATTAAGCTAAAGGTTTGATATACTGCTAAGTACAAATCAATTGAAAGGATTTACATGAAAACCAAAATAAACAAACCAAATAAAAAGACTGTAACTAATATTGCAGCAAAGTATATCAAATTAACTTTTTCACTATTGGCGGTAATCGTATTACTAGCTATGGCTATAAAAGGAGTTACCCAGTATATCAGTGTCATGCAAGGCGATATGAAAGCATACTCAGCAGCATTTATTGTTATTGCACTAACTTACATAGTTTTCACTGGTATCACCACAATTAAAAAGTAAGTTATAATAGATATCACAATTAAACGGAGAAATATAAATACTAGTAGTTGCGGCCTTGCTTTACTAGGAGATTATGCAAAGCCTATTGGTTATAAGTATGCTTGTTATGATTAGCGGTGGGCTATCGAGCAGCATACGAACAGATATAGAACATGATAGTCCTATATCTGAAATTAAGAAAGTAAGTTTACCAGAACCAGTTAAAGCAATAGAAACTATTCCGATAGAGCCAGCTGTTGAGGCGAAGATAGAAGCACCAGTAGTACCAATAGCAACTGTCTCAACTTCATCTAGTGATGTAGAAACGATAGTAAGAGAAGCAGCTCGTAAGTATGGCATAGATGAAAATTACTTTGTGCATATAGCTATGTGTGAGAGTACAATGAATCCGTCGAGTGTTAACACATCATATTATGAAAATGGTAATCCCAGCGGAATTTTCCAGCACATAAGTGGGTACTATCCAGCAAGAGCTGCTAAATACGGGTACTCTCCAGACGTATTCGATGCTTACTCAAATGCAAATGTCACAGCAGCAATGTTTGCAGATGGTCACCAAAACTTGTGGCAGTGTAACTAAAACTAAATGAGCGATTTGCGAGGTCGCTCATTTAGTTTTAAGGAAAGTTTAATATAGAATTATCACCATACATTAACTTTGCATGTTTATCATAAGATTTTGCAGCCTCATTAATATTACTAAATCTACCTATATATTTTCTTGATACCATTACCTTATAAGGATTTTTCTTAGATTTACCATCTACCGATACTCCTCTATATCCCGACTTGGATTTCCGTGAAGACAGAGGTCTATTACGAGCATTTTCACTAGGAGTCGCCCACCTTAAGTTACATGATCTATTATCAAGCTTGTTTCTGTTAATATGATCTGTGTGATAACCATACGGAGTCCTTGATACCTCTCTATGTAAATATATTGTTTTCTTTTTATTATTTTCATCTTTAGATGGCCTAGAAACATATCCAGTCTTTTTATTGAGATACCAATTATACTGGCTGAAATACTCACCATCATAATCTCCATCTACTAAGGTAAAGAAACCTTCACCTCTCTCACCGCTCAGTGGTATTTTAATGTATTCCATATCTTCCATGAGTAGAGTATAACAAATAACTTGACATTTTAAAATAGCGGTAGTAAGCTTATATTATAACTTATTGAAAGGAGTTACATGAAAATATATAGGGTCACTCAGCCAGGATGGAAGGCTGAAGTTAAAGATAAACAATCAGCTTTAGAGCTTGCTCACAAAGTACGGCTTGCAACCCAAGTAAATGTTAGGGTTGAAGAGTACGATGTGATAAATGGACATGCTCTATTCACAGGAAATGTTTTATTAGTTGAGAATTATAAAATAGGAGGACAAGTATAATGTCTAGTAACTCAATTAAAAGTAAAGTACTAAAAGTTATTCAGAACAATCCTCACTGTGCGAACGATGACGCAGCACTACTGGAATGTTATTGGACACAAATAGATGGCTGGAATCATGAACATAGTCTTTACTGGAACCTAAGCCGAGTAACACCAGGAGAAAGCATTACACGCATCCGTAGGAAGCTTCATGAAGAAGGTTTGATAGAATACTCAGAAGATACACTAGAATCCCGTACAAAGCGTTTCAATGAGGAAAGAGAGCAATATAGCATGGCTGATGCTTTTGGATTTAACACTAACTTCATAGATAGATTAGGTAGGTAACATGGACTTCAACAACCAACCAAAACCCCTCCTAGATATAAGAAAAGATAAAAGACGCATGAGAGAACTAGGACTCGGAGCTAATGCGTTTAAGGCTATACGTTTTACTGGTAGTTTCTTGCCAGCAGTAGAAGATACCGCAAGAGACGATCAACCAACTGAGGAAACAGACAATGATCGAACAGTTTAAAGATATCAAGAAAGAAAAGCTCAGGAAAATACTCACCGACCTAGACCAAGGAAAGTACTTAGATAACGATGGCGTTGACGGTGCATTGAGGGATATTTTAAATGTACTCCCCCTTGAAGGTGGTAGTGATGAGTAAAATAGAATATTGGGTAGATGAGCAAGTTATTGGAGATAGTGAGCTGCATGTATCTCATGTTTGCCCACAAGACAATATTGGATGTGCTAAATACTCACAAATATGTTTAAAGCGAGGCTACCAACGAGAAATACTAAAGCAACATGGCTACAAGGAGTAATATGAAAGAGTTTATAGTTATTATTTTAATAACAGTTGCAGTAATAATATTTATACATTTATGGGCGTTATTAATTGGTAGAGAAGCATATGAAGTAGCACCATTTGCGATTATTGGGTATTTAGTGGTATATAAAATTAAGAATATAAAGGAGAATGAGAAATGACAATACCAATGAAAAATAAGACACTATATTTGGTTAAACTTATTGAACAAAAAAATGGTGATATTATTGATATTTATTTTTACGCAACTAGTATATCTCAACTTGAAGAAAAGATTACAGAGATTATCGAAATAAAAGTAATTAGTGAAGTAATGGATTTGACTAAAAAAATCAAAGGAAAAGAATCATGAACATATTTAACACCCCTCAAAAACAACTAGAATTAGTTAAAGAATACAATAAAAAGTATAACTGGGGATTCACAGACAAACACTTTAAAGCCGTAGAGAAAATTCCAAAGCAAATAGAGAATAAAGACGGAGAGCTTGAAGCCGTTATATTAGTTCCTTATTGCGACATGACACAAGATCTAGAACATACTGATGTAGGATATGAGCAAGACGATGAAACTGAATATACTTGCCATGATTTAGACTGTGGTAAAAAGTTCATCATTATCTCTCAAGTATCATATAGCTGGTCTACTCAAGTTCCAGATGATGAAGCACTTGATATATTAGAGAAAGAGCTAAAAGATAATAGGATGAGTAAAAAATCAAATAATACAGGAGAAATATAAGATGATAACTGCAACAATAATTTTAGGATTGATAGCATTGATATTGTTTGTCGTATGGTTAGTAGAGTTAATTAGAAGTTTTGGCAATTGGGGCATAAGTGGTATTGGGTTTGCCTGTGGAGTCCTATCAATGTTTCTAGGATTCGTATGGTTTATATTTTTACTAAATATTATGCGAGTAGAATATTCAGAACAGAATGTATCGGGTGTAGTCTACAATGCAAGGAATAATGAGTGGCCGCTAGGTAATACTTCATTTAGTGTGAGAGCCTCAGAAAACACCTATGTAAGTGAAGAAAACAAAAGCAGCTTCTGCCTACCATCTAACTCACCATATATAAAAGTTGTTAATGAAGCAGCTAAAAATAAGAAAACAAAAGTAAGTGTGACAACTGAAAAAATCTTTGAGTTTGTTAATAACCCGTTTACTTGTGTTGATAATGTAAAAGTTGAATATCTCAATGACTAAACAATATAACACACAAGATAGCCAAAGTGAGCTAAGAGAAGAGTTTGAATCAATCGCTGCACAGCTTGGTAAAGAGCCTTCTTACGCTGAAACATTACTAGCTAAAATCGAAGTCTACGTTACTACACGAGTAAAAGAGGCAGAGCAAGAACTTGCTTCACGCTTATATGTTGGTAATGGCGACGGACATATATTTGTTAGGTTTCCAGAAGCTCAAATAGGACTGAAGCGATACATTGACTCCCTCACCACTACAACTAACGGAAAGGGGGAGTAGGGTATGAAAATACTAAACCTTTATGCTGGGATTGGTGGCAACCGTAAGTTATGGGGTGATGAGCATGAAATAACGGCAGTAGAGTTAGACCCTAATATTGCTACGGTGTATCAACAGTTTTATCCGAATGATACGGTAATTGTCGGTGACGCTCACCAATTCTTACTTGACCACTATAAAGAGTTTGATTTCATCTGGAGCAGTCCTCCATGCCCTAGCCATAGCTGTATCAGATTGACCCACAAAACAAAGTCAACGAAACCAGTATACCCCGATATGAAACTTTACGAAGAAATTATTTTCTTAAAGCATATGTATAACGGTAATTGGGTGGTAGAAAATGTCATATCATATTATAAGCCACTCGTTGAACCGACTGCAATACTTGATAGGCACTTCGTATGGAGCAACAAGCCTATTGAAGCGAAAACTTTTCAAAGGGGTTATAAAGTTGACCTCACACGGCAAGTCGGTAGCAAAGAAACGCTTTCAGTTGCCTACGGTGTTCAGTTACCCGAAGGAACAAAGAACCAACGAAAATTATTAAGGAATATGGTGCTACCAGAAATGGGTTTGTACATCCTAAACCAAACTAAAGATGAAAGGGAGCAAGAGTAATGGCAGATAATATACAAGAAGATGCTTTAAATAATATCAAAGAATATGTAAACAATCTTCAAACCTACAAACTATCTGAAGACTCCACTAGCATCTTTATCGAGAGAGATGAGGTTGTAGGAGCTATTGAAGCCGAACGACAACATATTAAAAAAATGGATAAATCTTAATATATGGGTTGTCATATATTAATAGTATTAACAAGTTAAAGGAGAGTATATGAGAGAGATTAAGTTTAGGGCGTGGGATAAAGACGTTAAAAAGTTCGCTGATATGTGCGCAATTCACATTGATGGTGGCATCATGGCTAGTTCTCAGACATTTGGTGGGATGTACGACTTTGTACCTGATGAGATGGCAGCCAGAATTGTTCTGCAACAATACACCGGCCTCAAAGACAAGAACGGTGTTGATATTTATGAGGGGGATATAATTACTAGAGTTGGGGGCGGTTTGCTTGGTAATCCTAATGAAGTAATGTACCAAGGTGAGGTAGTATTTGAACCCATGACTGGTTGCCATATCAAGCATTTCAAAACTAACTATGAGAATAAGAAGTATGAAGTGCGAAGTAATATGTTTAATTCTAGTGAGCTTGAAGTAATCGGCAACATCTATGAAAACCCAGAGTTATTAGAGGAGAGTAAGTAATGATAAGCGCAAACGATGAAATTGAGCTTAATAATATCGTCAGAGAATGGCTCCGAAATAAAACAGATGGTCAAGATTATGCTGAGTTTGTCGATGAACATATTCCTACAATGATTGATGAAATAAATAAAGATATGGAGAGTTAAATAATGCTAATTTACGACGCAAGTATAAGAAAATGGCGTGAACGTACACAAGCAGATTATTAACGCATATTATATGGAACTAGATGCCAAGAAAGATGCATTGGCACAGGCTCGGGCCGAATACGACGCCGCCAAAGACCGTCTAAAGGCTAAAGAAGCATCTAAAGAATATATCGTTGAAAAAGAAACTGGATGAAAAAAAGTTGACATATTAAAATTATCATAGTAATATCACATCATATGGTGGTTGATTATAAAGAATATAAAAACAATTATCTTACTTTTATTGTCACAGGAAATAAGGTAATTGTAAGAACACCACTCCAAGCCTTTTACTTACAGCCAGTTACTAATAGGTACTCTCAACATAGTAATAGAAGTGTCATAAAAAAGATAGAATCTGGCAAGATAGATACTCTGAACTACCTTGCTTCAATATGTTCAGATAAGATTCAATGGGTTTATTATCCTATAAGAAGAATACCAACAAAGGAAAATGAATGACTCTTATACTTTCAATACTATCTATATACGCTATATCGTCTCTTGTAAGCAACTACAACGGCCCTTTTGATATATTACGTCGCATTAGAAATATAAAGCCATTACAGGAGCTTACAGAATGTCAGGTATGCCTTGCTTTCTGGGTTACCTTGCCATTCTTATTTATACTTTCACCTCTCGAAGCTCTAGCAGCCTATGGATCGGTAATATTACTTGTGAGATATGAACCATGACTTTATATGTTAAATGCCTATGTGGTAATAATAGGGAAATAGTAAATAAATATAAGGGTTTAGGATACGATATCAAGGTAACAAATAATAATAAGATATGGAGAAATGAAGCCATGAATTATAGAGTTACTTTACCTTTTATAGTTATTAATGGAGAAGCGCAAAATATATGAACCAGAATATAAATAAGTGGCTGACAACTACTGTAGATACCTATACTAAAAATTTTGGATTAAATAGAAACCCGATAGTATACGAAGTTGGTTCTAGGGACGGCAGAGATGGAGTAGAGCTCGCAAGGCGAATATATAATGGCGTAAACCTATGGCAAGGTTCAGAGATAGTTTTATTTGAGTGTAACCCCCCACAGCAAGATATTATTAAAAAAACCTTTCCAAAGGCAACTTTAATTAAAGAGGCTATCTCAGATAAAAAAGGTACTGTAGAATTTCTCCAGATACACGGAGATAAAAATATGATTGGCTCGAGTAGCATGAACTTAGATAGAGTGAATGAGTCTTGGGTAAAAGAAACTAGTGTTATAAAAGTTCCTACAAGACGGCTAGACTCGGTTATAGAAGAATTAGGACATAGTGACACTGATATAGATATAATAAAAATTGACATAGAGCATTATTCTTATGAGGCACTTTTATCGATGGGTAAATATCTTAGAAATGCTAAGGTTCTGCATGTCGAAACGGAAATAGAAGGAGTAGCTAGAGCAGAGACCAACCTAGATATAGCTTATTTTATGGACAAGAATGGCTTCAAGTTAGTGGCTACTGAATCAGAATGGGGAGAACACATACAAGACCATATATATCTTAGAGAGGATAGTATTAACTAAATGTATAACCGAAATAGATTTAAACAACAAGTCACCGTAAAGTCAGTAATTTTACCAGAATTAGGTGCTGATACATTTATATATGGTGAAATAGAAAATCCTAATATGAGGTATTTCAATCCATCGATAGCTTGGCACAATGAAGATCTTAAAATAGCTATTAGGAGCTGCAATTTTGCTATTAATCAGCAAGGCCATTACTACTTCAGAGATGGGTCTATCTACTCTAAGACTGATGTTATTTATGGTGATTTAAATCCTGACACGTTACAAGTAAGAAACTTAGAAAAACTTAAGTTAGTAGACGCACCAATGAGAACCTTAGTATCTGGTCTAGAAGATGTTCGTATATTCTCAAGAAAGGATGGCATGCACGCTATAGGATTTGAGAGCGATAGACTTACTAGATCTCTTCATAACGGTTCAGCTAAGTTAGCAGAGTATCTTATAGATAAAGGTGATTTAAAGCACATAAGAACACTAGAGAAGCCACATAAAGAAATTGTAGAGAAGAATTGGTCTCCAACTGATAAGCCTAGTAAATACTTTGATTTTACTTATTCAGATAGCCAAATCTGGAAGGATGGAAAAATAATAGGTAATCCAACAAAAACCCAAATACATGGCGGATCTCAACTATTAAAACAAAAAGATGGTGCTTATTTGAGCATAGTTCATGATAAAACAGCAGACAGAATGATAAGAAGCTATGATAGATATACATATAATCATTACCTAGCCAAACATGGTAAAGATGGTATAGTTACAAAGTTATCCAAACCATTTAGATTCGGTACTAATGAAAAGATAGAATTTGCTGGAGGAATGGTTGAATATAATGAAGATTTTATTATTAGTTTCGGAATACGTGACTGTAAATATGGAATCACAAGGGTTAATAAAGAAAAAATGATGGTGCTATTCGATTAGAATTGTGCTATACTAGCTACATGGATACTTTATACAAAAGGTTTATTTCTAAAGTCGAAAAGACTGACACTTGCTGGCTGTGGAGGGGGCATACTAACGGAGTGTACGGGAAGATTAGAGGAATTGGGGGAAGAGACAGTAGATCTTTGTTCGCTCATAGAGTGTCTTACGAACTATTTGTTGGAAAGATACCATACGGTAAAATAATTATGCATAAATGTGACAATCCTATATGTGTTAATCCAAGTCACCTAAGTGTAGGTACACATAAGGAAAATACTATTGATATGATCGCAAAGGGTAGAAGAATACTGCCAACCCCAAACCCGCCTTATGGTGAAAGGCACCCGTTTGCAAAAATGACTGATAAGCAAGTTGAGTTGGCAAGGGAAGAGTACAAAGGATTACGTGGTCAACAAAAAGAAATAGCTGCTAAGTACGGAGTTTCACCTGTGACCATGAATAAAATATTAAATATGAAATCTAGAAAGAAACCATATGAGGGTTAGCGCAAGTTTGATGTCCCATCATAAAAGAGAAAAACAAGCAGTAAAGCTTTATAATAAGCTCTTCGATCAAGGATTAAATCCTAAAATAATATGGGATAGAGAGAATAATGAATGGGAGACAGGAAAAGAGGCGCTAGAATTACATGATAATAGCGACTGGCATGTAGTCATTCAGGACGATGCTATTATAGGAGATAATTTCTACACTAATTTAGCATCAGCTATACAATTTTTACCTAATAAGTCATTACTTTCTCTGTACTTAGGAAAGACTAGACCTTATCCTAATAGAGTCAACTCAGCCTTTAATAAAGCAATGGCCAGCAACAGCAGCTTCATATCCGCTAAGACCCTGCTCTGGGGAGTCTGTATCGCAATACCTACTATTGATATAGAGCCAATGCTAACCCATGTTAGAAGATATTCTAATCTTCAATACGATAATAGAATAGGAGCTTATTATAGGGATAAGAGAAGACCAGTCTACTATACGACTAAAAGCATTGTAGACCATGATGATTCAATGCCATCTTTAACAGGGCATAAAGTAGAAGGTAAAAGAGTCGCACATAATTATTCAGACGATATATTAGAATTTAATTCTTGCGTTATTGAGATGTGAGTGATAAAATGTAGTTATGATAACCGCTACGTACAATATCGAAAATAATAATCAGCAGCCTTTCTGTAGCGGTTTGGCTGTTGTTTATTGGAGTTGATATGGGTGACAGGATCAACAGACATGAAGAATTAGAAAAATCTTTTAAGGAATTAAACCATTCTCTAGACGATGTCTTTCATATAACCCCTTCAGTTATAGGTATTAACAAGAAAGTTAACTGGATACACAGAAAAGTAATCGAATTTAAATTTAGGCGTATGATGAAGAGGATTATGAAGCGTAGTAAGGAGGATTTATGAAAGATAGAGTTAGACTAACTTATAAGAACCAACAGCTAAAAATTATGCTGGGTCGTAAAGAATTACCACTTGATAAGTTAGTCGACCCAGCAATCATAGTGCTGAGTGCAGGTGAATTACCTACATTACGTTTTGAGTTAATTATTGATGATATGGAAATTGACGATGTGAATGCATTAGGAAGATGGGTAAGTAAAGAACAGCTTATGGCAGGAGATAATATTTAAACAATGCCAGCCTATATTAAGAATACTATTAGAAATGAAAATTATATGAAAAAGCTTATTAGTAAGATGATGGATGAGTCAATTAAAGTTATGGCAAAAGATATAAATAAAATGTCTAAGGAATTAGAACCACCACAACCTGTTAAAGATTCTTTTGCTGATAGACTAAGACAAATTATAGGTAACAAGTGGTGAAAATAATACGCGTATCATTAAAGCTGTTTGTCGGTTTATTGCTTGGAAATATTTGTATTTATCTAGGAGATTTAACACAGCAACACTGGGTATGGGGATTCTTCGCTGGCATGCTTGTTACTTTATGTATACAATGGGCTTCTGATGAGTAGATTAAAAATGATTATGGTATAATAACAATATGAAATCAAAAGCCACAAAGCAGGCTAAGGGTGTTTCGCCAATATCGGGCGTAGCACCACCCAAGCATACTCAATTCGGAGCTAAGAACGCCAACCCTCGTAACAACGGAGGATTACCTAAATATGTTCGAGAGATTAGGGAGGAACTTAAAGGCTTACTCGACCCTAATCTTACTATGGAAGACTACCAAGCGATTGTAGATAGCTCTAGCACTGATAGTGGCTTAAGAGGTTTGTTCGCAGAGGCAGTAGTTAAGAAAGACACTAAGACAGTGATTGAGCTTATCAACCAGGCATGGGGTAAGGCTAAAGAAAGCGTAGACCTTACCTCTAAGGGTGAAAGTATCAACCCTTATGCAAATTTAACGACAGAAGAGCTGAGAAAGCTTTTGGAGAAGTAATATGACAGACCACGAACAGCAACTGATGTATGCACTGGGGGGCATGAAGATAAAGAAAGTAGTGTGGGTGGATGCTTATAAGTGCTATCTGATTACTGAGCATGGGACAGCAATAGATATATGTTTTGAAACACCAGAAAACCAGATAGAAATAACGGACTAAACCATGCCCCTTTCAGACGAACAAAAAACCGCTATTATAGTCTATAGAAACGTTGCTATAAGTATGCTAAATAAGATGTTTGAAATTGGTAACAGTGCTGATGATAGAAGTCTTGCAGTTGAGCAGCTTGATAAAATACAAGAATATATTGATATGACACCTGAGGTAAGCAGGCGCAATGATACCTCCCGAAGTTAAACTAGAAGCCCGTAAAGAACTCGCCAGACGAGATTTTTGGACATTCGAGCAGACTTTATACCCTGAGCTGTTTACTGATGAGCGTAAACTACTCAATGAGATGGCTGATACCATACAGTCATTCATCGAAGATAGTGATAAACATTACTTAGTCCTGTCTGTGCCTCCAGGTCACTACAAAGCCCTAGAAGTAACTACTCCTGTGCTTACGACAAGAGGCTGGAAAGAACACGGCAAGTTAGTCGTGGGTGATTATGTTTACTCAGACAATGGCAATCCAGTCATGGTAACTGAAGTACACCCTACACACCAACATGCATCTATGGCGCTTAAAACAGCCTCAGGAGATGAGATAATTGCATCAGAGAAGCACCTATGGAAAGTCCACACCAGTCGTGAGCGTGTAAAGAATGGCAAGAAGATTGCTAGACAAGAAGAGATACTTGAAACAAAAGATATACTAAAAGGCTATCATAAGAGGCGACCATATATTGATTTAGCAAGTGTGACCGTGAATGAAGATAAAGAGCTGCCAATTGATCCCTATATTTTGGGCGCATGGTTAGGCGATGGCTATGGCCATACAGGTCGTATTTGTGTCGGCGAGGAAGACTTAGATTACTTCTCTATGCTTTATGGCAACTTTAGGAAAGAATCATCAGCATACTCAGTTAAGATACCTGTTGAAGTCAAGCAGTTGCGAGAACTAAACCTATATAAAAATAAACACATACCAATTGAATACCTTTTAGGCAGCGAAGAGCAGAGGCTAGAGTTACTCAGGGGCTTGATGGATACAGACGGTACAGTACATAAAGATTACTTCAGGTGTACATTCGTTCAAACTAAACAGCATATTGCACAAGACGTTATGACGCTATGCCGATCTCTAGGTATAAAATCTATAATCCGTCAGTATAGAAGTAAGCAATACGGAACTTATTACTACCATGTAAGCTTCACTACTGATAAGAACGTATTCAAGATACCACGAAAGGCAGCCAGGCTGCTTGAGCATTCAGATGTACCAAAGTCTAGGAATAATCAGGCAAGTATCCATGCCATTGAAAGTATAACTCCATGCGGAGATCAGACGGTAAACTGCATAACCGTAGAAGGTGGTATGTATTTGGCTGGGCGTGGTCTACTGCCAACACACAATAGCTTTAGTAGCAAAAACCTAGCCCTATGGCTTATGGGACAAAACCCCTTAACTCGCATAATCGGAGTGGCTAACTCAGGCGACCTAGCATCTATGTTCTCTACTCAGATACGAGACACAATACTCGGAACTAACGTAGGCAAGGGCGGCATACCATTCCCTGAGATATTCCCTGATACTAAAATCAAGTACGGATTCGCTACGAAGAGCAAGTGGGAGCTAGAAGGCAGTGCAGAGCCATCCTACCGTGCTACAAGCCCTACAGCGGCTATTACAGGCTCTAGGGCAGATTACTTTATTGTGGATGATATTATCAAGAACCACACAGAGGCTATGAACTCTAACGCCCTGAAAGACCACTTCAACTTCTACAAGAACACGCTCTTTAGCCGTACCGATGGGGACAACTATAAGTTCATATTCGTCATGCAGAGGTGGGCTACTAATGACCTATCGGGTGAAATTATGAAGCTATACGGTGATGATGTAGTTGTTGTGAACTATGAGATCGAGGACAAGGACGGCAATATGCTTGAGCCTACGATTATGAGCCGCAATAAGTTTGAGGAAGCTAAGAAAACCCTCGACCCCAATATCCTCAAGGCTAACTACTACCAACAGCCAGTAGACATAGAAGGTCGCTTATATGATGGATTTCAAGAGTGGACTACACTACCAGACAGCTCTATTCGTTATAACAATACCGACGTTGCTGACCAGGGTAAAGACAACCTATGTTCTATTAACTGGTTTAAGACTAAGGACGATGACGGTGTTAAGGTCTACATCACGGATATTTACTACAGTTCAGAAAAGGCAGAGATTACCGAGCCTAAAGTAGCAAAAATTATTACAGCCGACAAGATTATCGAAGCAGATTTTGAATCTAACAATGGTGGTAAAGGTTATGCACGCAACGTTGAGCGTGAATTGCATAAGTTACACAACCTGAAGACTGTAGTTAAATGGACACCCCAAACAAGTAATAAAGAAGCTCGCATCCTTTCATCTAGTGCTTGGGTAGCTAAAAATGTATATATGCCACCTAATTGGACAAGCAAATACCCTGAGTTCGCTAGTGAAGTATTAAGCTATGTTGCTGGTGGTAAGAACACTTTCGATGATGGATGTGATACATTAGCAAGAATATATGAAATAGCTGCCAATACACAGACTATTAAATATGGCGGTTTATTATAAAGCATACTATAAATGGTATAATAGAATAAAAGGAATACTGCATTGAAAACAATTAAGAAATTATATTATAACATTGTCAAGGATATAGCGGAGTATTATACTTTATTTCTTCTTATAATAGCTTTACCAGCTTCATTGGGAATAATATTTGATTATAAAGTATCTATAATAGTATCTGTTGTCATACAATCAATCATAGGCATATTATACATTAGGGGCAGTAAATGAATCTACTCAATACAGTATTAAACTCTCCTAAATCACAAACAAACTTAATAGGTGCACCGTCATTTGCAAAGGTAAATCCTTATGGTTTATATGATTGCTACACTGATGATGAGTATGCAAGCCAGTTTCCAAGTATACGACCTATAGTAAATGAGCTGATGGGCATAAAGTCGTATGCAATAGATGGGAACGGTAAACCTGTTGCACATCCAGCTTTAGACTCTCTATATCACCCAAACCGCTTAGACTCTTATGTCATGTTCATGGAGAAGCTAGGAGTATCTGTACTGAGCCTAGACTATACTTATTTGCTTGTATGGAGGAAAGAGAATAGTGAGGCAAAGCCAGGGGGAAACTTTGGTTTCAAAGGAAACAACCTAGCCGGCTATACATTCTTAGAAAATCCTAGCATTACCTATGTTGATGGGATAGTCTACTACACAATGGGTAGTCAAGTATTTACTGAGAATGAAGTGATTGCTATTCCAGGTGGTGCTAAGCCAGGCAACCTATACGCTGGTTATTCACCCTCACAATCTAGTGCTAAATGGGCTACTCTTGACGGATATATAGGTGACTTTCAAAAAGGTTTCTTCCAAAATAATGCCATTCCAGCAGGTGTCTTTCAGGTAGTCGCTCCGACAACTGAAGAGTATCGAAATATGGTTGCTACTCTTAAAGAAAGACACTCAGGAGCTGGAAAGAACAACAATGTATCCTATTCTCATATACCCTTAGACTCTACAGGTAAAGCTCAACAATCACAGATTACTTGGGTTCCTTTCTCTCAATCTAACAAAGACATAGACTTTAAAAATCTATTAGACCATGTCGATAACCGACTCAGTGAATCATATGGAGTCTCATCTATTATTAAGGGTGTAGATAGTGCGGCTAAATACTCTAATGCCGAAGTCTCAGAAGCAAACTTTGCTAAAAGGGCAGTAAATCCTTTAGCACTCCGTATATTCTCTCAGATAACTCATGAGCTAAATCGTATTACAGGTGGATTGGGTGTTGCAATTACGTATAAATATGAAATTCCTGCTGTATCTGACGCAGAAAAAGTAAAAGCTGATACAAAAAAGACAGAGTCAGAGATTATTATCCAGTATACCAGTGATCCTTATAATTGGTCTCTTGATAGCGTGGTTGATGCTTTCCAGCTCTCACAAAGCTATAAGCTACTTAAGAAAGGCAACGCGGCTACTAAGATCGATAATGACAAGCCAGAAGTAGATGAGGGTGGTGAGGTCAAGGAAGCTCCAGATCCTTCTAAAATTGATGGAGTCACTCCATTGAACAAGGGGGAAGCGAAAAGCAAAAACCCAAAAGCAGAGTTATCTGACTTAGAAAAGTTAGAATCGGCTACTAGGAAATATATGAAAGCTCAGGTTGATAGGGCAGTTTTAGAATATCAAGAAACTGTTCAAGATGCTGCCGAGCCTACAGAAGATGAGAGACAGAAGTTTATAGACGATATGATGAAAGTTATTTCACCTATCCTATTGGCCAGGGGCATAGAAGATTATCTTCTAGGTGAAAAGCTTTTATTAGAGGCAGGATTAAGTACCGAGCTTGTGACAGAATATTTCCTATCTGACGCTGCTAGAGACGGTTATAGGGCATATCTATATAAAGTAGGCGATAGTTATGGCAAAGATACAGCCGAGGCTATTAGGAGTGTTCTATTAAGAGCTAACGAGAATGGTTTAACACGCAAGGAGACTGAGAAAGCCTTGGTGGATATTATGAATACCGATGAATGGCGAGTTAAAAGAATGGCTGTCACTGAATTAAACCGCTCTCAAGGTATTGGCGGGGTTGAGGGTATCAAACAAATACAAGAGCAAACAGGAATAGAAATGGAGAAAAGCCTAAGCCATCCAGGCGGAGCAGAATGTGAATACTGCAAAGCTTTAGAAGGGGTCTGGGTAAAGGTAGAGCAACCTCTTATAGGTTTAGGTCAGAGCATAATCGGTGTTGATGGGGGGATACTAGTGAATGACTTTGTTCAGAACGACGGTTATGACCCACATCCGAATGGTAAGGGCGTAACCATATACCGTGTTGCATAATAGTCTTTCATACTTCACGTCTGAATGTATCGACTGATATAATATAAGTATGTCAGATTTAAAATTACGTTGTACGAGTTGTGATAGATATCTTAAGATTAACCCAAAATCTACTACTATATGTGTTGTAACATGTTCAGACCGTAAATGCAAAAAGGACAATAATATAAAAGTTATATTTAGTGATGCAAGTGAACAGCAAATAAAATATAAATTTAAGGAGGAAACAAATGGCAACTAACGACAGCAATAATGATTTATTGTCTGATCTGGCTGATGAAGTTAGAGGTTATAACAAAACTAATAATCAGCTTCTAAAATTACTAGTTAATAATGGTGGCACTGGAGGTGGAATTATTAAGCAGCCAGCAATTCAGGAATTAGATCCAGATGACACCGCAGAGATGCACATCATAGATAAAATAAACGAAATTATAAGATCAGATAAGAATGCAGGAGTAACAGAATAATGCCAAAGAAATTTAACACTATTATTGGTGGAACTGAAATACAAGATGGTGAGACTATTAGGGTAAAGATAGATGGTTCAGGATGGGAATCTCATAAGTTTGCTACAACTAAAGCAGATGTTGGACTTAGTAACGTAGACAATACTAGCGATGCAAACAAACCTATAAGCACAGCTACCCAATCAGCAATTGATGCAATACCAGTTATCTCAGTACAGCCAAATGTCTCTACGCTAGACCCAGATACTGCCACTATGGCAGACTTAGTAACAGCATATAATAATCTACGATCTACCTTAATTAACGCTGGCGTAACTGAGTAATGGCTAAGTTCAATACCATACAAGGTGGTTTGAACATCGGAGCAGGCAAAACATTTCGTAGAAAATTAGATGATTCTGGATGGGAAGAGGTATCTATACCAACAATAAAAAGGATAGAGACTTATAGAGGCACAACAAACGCATCGGGTAGGTATACAATTACCTATCCAACTGCCTTTAGTTCTAATCCAACAGTAATACCTTCCATAATGGCAGATAGCGCTTATAGATTATCGGTAAGGGTCGTATCTTCCAGTACGACAGGATGCGTGATAGAAGTTGCTCAACGTAATGCCTCATTCCTTAGTTTACTAGGGTTAGATATCCTTACTAGTGGCGTGACAGTTCAAAATAATGTTTCAGTTGATATTCTAGTAGTTAGCCAATAAATAACATAATAGACAATACTTAATTTAGGTTGCTATACTATATATAGAATACATTGCCTAGATGTTCGTTATGATGAACGTGATAATGATATTCATAGAAAGGTTAATATAAAATATGAGCAAAAAGTTTTATAGCTTTGCTAAAAATGAAGCTAACGAAAATGAGCTTATCATTGATGGAGTTATTGCTAGTGAAAGCTGGTTCGATGACGAAGTAACGCCTAAAGAATTTAGAGATGAGTTAAAGCAATATCCAGGTAACATTACAGTGAGGATTAATAGTCCTGGTGGAGATGTTTTCGCTGGCGTAGCTATCTACAATATGCTCACTGAACATGAGGGGCAAGTTACAGTAAAGGTTGATGGCATTGCAGCCTCAATTGCATCACTTATATCAATGGCAGGCGACAAGATAGTTATGCTTCCAGGCTCTATGATGATGGTTCATAATCCTTGGACTTTCGCAGCTGGCAATGCAGATGACTTAGAACAAGTTGTCGAATCACTTAAAAAGTGTGCTGAGAGTATGGTTCCCATTTATGTGGCTCGTACTGGTCAAAGCGAAGATAAGATTAAAGAATTATTGAAGGCTGAGACATGGATGACTGCAGAAGATTCTGTTGAGCTAGGTTTTGCTGATGAAGCGATCCAAGCAAAAACAAGCATATCTGATTCAATCAAAAATGCCCTAAGTTTTGCATCAGAAGTCCAGAGTGCAGTAATGCAACCCGTAATGAGTTTGAAAGCAAAGAAAGCAGAAGTAGAGGATACAAATGTTCCCGATACAACTCAAAAACCTGTGGAGACACCTAACGAGGAGCCAAAAGCCCCAGTCGAAACAGAAACCGAAGCGCAAGCAGAGGAAACCAAAACTACAGAAGTGACTGAGCCTGTAGAAGAGGAAAATAAAGAAACAGTCAAAGAAGAAAAGGAAACTGCAATGACAGAACAAGAAAAGATTGCAGCGTCTCAGGTATTAGAGCCTAAAGCTCAAGCCCCAGTCGACGCTACACCTAAAATTACAGTTAAAGATTATCTCAAGACTAACGAGTCAATGGAAGCTTTCGCACGCATCCTTGAGGAAAATGCAGCAGTTGATCTTAAAGATAAAGAGTCTGCTAGCCGTGTACGAGCAGCTTGGAAAAGCCACCTAGAAGTTAAAGCTGGTGTAACAAACCCAGAAATTTTTCTACCTACACCTTTCATTACTGAGATTGAAGATGCTTTTAATAATGGTGGTGAGATCTGGAACGCCGTATCAAAGACTGGTATGGACTCATTTAATGCTCGATGGGACAACAACGATGATCCAGATGCTGAGAGTGGACGAGCTGCTGGTTACAACCGAGAAGAAGAGGAAGAGAAACGAGAGCAAGAACTTACATTTGCAAATCGTATCTTGCGACCTCAGTTTGTATATAAGTACATTACACTTAATCGTGAAGATGTTAAAGAACAACGAACAACTGGTGCATTAGTACGATTCGTACTTAGTGAATTACCAAAGCGAATTATTCGTGAAGTTGAGCGAGCTATTGTTATCGGTGACGGACGTGCTCCAGGATCAGACTATAAGATTCAAGAAGGCAACCCACGTGGATTCTACCCAGTTAAAGCAGATGCAACAGCTGGTAACGTTTTCGCTAGCACCTATACACCTGGCGTTGGCGAAACAGTTTATGAGACTCTACGACGTGCCCGATCACTCGTTAAAGCTGAAGGTCCTGTTATTCTTGTAGCTAAAGAAGGTCTGCTTCTTGATATGGAATTTGAGCAGAACGTTAATGGTGGCTTCCTATTTGCACCAGGTTCTGATCTTAACCGTTATATCAAAGTAGATGCAGTTGTCGAGCCTGATTGGATGGATAATGACTCTAATGACGCTTACATCTTTGCAGGCGGTTATTACCGAGTTGTTGGAGATCAGTCAGTTGAAGCCTTCCAGAACTTCTTACTTAAAACTAACAAGAATGAGTACCTACAAGAAATTTGGGCTGGCGGTGGCTTGACTGCCCGTAAGTCAGGCGTTGCAGTAGCACCAACACCATCAAGCTAATTATAGAAAGGGATCAAACTGATGAATCAAGCAACATTAGAAGCATTGTTGGGGCGATCCCTTACACCTAACGAAGTAACCAACCTTACTTTGTACCTTAATATCGCATATGAAAGCCTAGAGGAGCTTATATGCACTCCTATAGCTCCTGCTGATGATACTCGTGTATTCGATTTACGAGAGGGATATAGCACAGCATTTTTAGGTATCTTTAGAAGCGTTTCTGAAGTAAAGATTGATGGTAATATTATTACATCAGATAAATATTCGCTTCGCCAATGGGATAAAAGAAATGCTTCCTGGTATAACTCTCTTGTATTCGATCACCTTTTTAGCAAGTCAGATAAAGAAATAGAAGTGACAGCTTCTTGGGGATTCCCAACAACTCCCACCAATACTATACCTGTAGGATTGCAATCTTTGATTGCTGGTCTCTTTGATCATATAACTAAGAAGAATAAGCTAAATCCGACTGTTGCTAGTAAACAGAACCGAGAGTACCGAATCAGTTTCAATAAAGATGTAGACTTAGATGATGAATTCTATAATAAATATAGGAAGACTATCTCTAAATACAGCTTATGTAATATACCTAATGTCCAACATGGAGATATTAGTTGTGGATGCTGAATCTATACTTATCGGTAACGGTATAAGAGTTAATGGTCGCGACTATAGAATAATAGGAGTTGAAGGTGGCGATGTTCACTCTCAAGAGTGTGATGTTACTAAGTTCGATGTTTTCGATACTATACCATATACGTATCTTGTCATCGGCGATACAGTCGCTGGTAAGGGAGTTGTTGACAGCTATGAAGCTGATGGAATATTTGATATGAATTCTGGAATGATAAGGAATGAAAATTCTGAGAATGTAGAGCAGGGATCAGTTCTTGATATACGGCCAACAGAAGAATTCCTAGAAAATGTACCAAGCAATAGAGAGCATTATACCGTCACTCTGATAGAAACGGAATGGTCAGACTTTCAGGAGACATCATAGTGCCACTAAAAGCTAGAGTATCAATGAAACCTGGTTGGGATTCTACAAAGGGTCTTGAGCGTGGTTTAGCTGAAATGGCTACGGACATCGACTCTAAGGCAAAGATAATCGCTCCTAAGCTTACAAGCGCTTTGGCGAACTCAGGGCGGGTCAAGCGGACAGGTAGCCTACAGTATACGATTAGCTTCGGTTCAAGTAGAGTACCCTATGCAAGACGTAGACACTTCGAGAACAAGAAGAACCCACAAACACTAGGATACCTAGCGAAAGCGGCAGACGCAGTAGACAGATCAGATAAAGGCAAATACTTTAAAGGTAAGGTCGTATGATAGCACTAAACATTTTAAAGCTATTAGAACAAGAAGGCTTTGGTACGATTGATACTGATTTATTTTTTGAAGAAGCACCTTTAGATCAGCAAGGAAAACCAAAACAGGGTGTATGGATAGTAGAACGTGGCACAGACGTTAATCGATTGATACACCAAACACAAAACTTTGACATATATTCCAGATATGCAAATAAACTAACAGGTTATAGAAAACTAGAAGATATATTTGATTACTTGCAGAGGGCTTACGGTGAAGTATGTGAGTTACCTACCGTACCACCTTATAGCGATACAGTATATACAAATGTAAGAATACAGCCTACTAGCAGTGTTGAAAATGTTGGTACAGATGAGAATGGCAAAGTCGTACGTTCTATATCTGGTGTCATAAGATACGACAGAATAATTTAAAAGGAGGCTATAATGGCTCAAACATATAAGACAGGCAAGGTTGACGTTTCCATCGTTCCTGAAGGTGGGACTGGTGTTACTATTCCTGCTCACTATCTTTCAGAAGATGGGGTAACAACTACATTAGAAGAGGGAACACGCGAAATAGCTACAATGGCTGGTACTTTTACTGTACCTAGTGGTACTATTAGCGAGGCTAACTCTGTATTTTCAGTAGTACTGCCAGGGATGAATTACCTAAAAAATATTTTCCCTGATCTATACACAGCTTCATCAGATCGCCCAACGGTAGCTGGACAAACAGTTTTCGGTAGCCAAGATTGTAGTGCAAGAGGCACAGCTAAGCTTGTCATCCATTACTCATGCGACGCTAACTCAGATGATGACGTATATATACCTAGCGCTGCAATTACCTACAATGCTACACTTACACAGAATGCAAGTGACCCGCTAACGGTAGAGATTACAGCATATGCTCAACCAAGTGACGAGCTAAATGGCGGTGTAGCTGTATATGGTACAGGTAGCTTAGATGAGGAAACCCTATTCGATGCTACAACAGGTGAGTACGAACCAGTTACTAGCTAGTAAAATTTTAAAGAGGAGCATTATGTCAGTAATATCGTTTCAAACAAATCGCTTAAAGAGCCGAAGAAAAGCAATCATTGATGGTCATGAATACACAGTAAGGCAGTATGGTAACATCGAAAGATTCGAAGTACTGAGGCTACAAGACGAGATAAGCGATATTATTGGCAAATATCCTAAAGATACACCTGAAGAAGACTTTAAGAAATCTGATTTAGATATGATAAATAAAAAGGCAATGAGAGCATCAGAGATTCTGATATCGCTTTTTGATGATGGTACTGAGGATCAGATGAAATCACGTAAGCTAGTATCTAGTCTTACAGATGTAGACATTATAGAGATGCTTGAAGAAATATTTAAGCAGACAAAGAGCAAAGAGAGCACGAATGACAGCTCTAACAAATCTTGATGACATACTTCCTAAAGAGTTCGTTCAACACAGAAAAAGAACCTATGAACTAAGGCAGCTTAAAAAGAAAAAAGATGTTTATTGGGATTTCTTAGGCGAACTTATGTTTTTTGGTGGGTTTGAAGCAGTTAAGGCAGTGTTAGACGATTACATAGAAATAGAGCAAGCAAAAAAACTTCTAGATAGTTCAAAGAAATCATACTATGGATCTATATATGATCATGGTATGGCGGCACTAGCAGGTGCTAGTGGAGCTAGAAAGCCAAGTGCATTTAGTAAGCTTATGAAGTTTTATGAAAGAGAAATGGAATAATGACAGTTGTCGGAACAGTAGAAGTAGTAGCAAAGATAAACTCTGCAGACTATAGAAAAGGCGGCAAAGATATTGAGGATACTAATAAGAAGATTAGTGACTCAACTAATAATACCAGCAAATCTACTAGCTCATTCGAGTCTAAATTAGCTGGTTTCGCTAAGAATGGCGTTAAAGTGGCCACTGTTGGATTAGTTGGATTAGCTAGCACTATTGCAACTTTGTCTATTGGTGGTGGCATAACAAGGGCATTAAACATTGAAGACGCTCAGGCATCTTTGAGAGGTCTTGGTCATGATACTAAAAGCATAGAAGCCATTATGAAATCAGCCCTTGCATCTGTAAAGGGTACGGCTTTCGGCTTAGGTGATGCAGCGACTATTGCCTCTACAGCCGTAGCGGCTGGCATTAAACCAGGCCAAGAGCTAACTAGGACACTAACCATCACAGCAAATGCTGCTGCTCTCGCTCGTATTGGTTTAAGCGAGATGGGCTCTATATTAAACAAAGTGTGGACAAATGGCAAAGTTAGCACTGAAGAGTTGAACCAGCTCGCAGATAGAGGTATTCCAATATGGACGAAGCTAGCAGAAAGCTATGGGGTTAGCGGTGAAGAGCTTCGAAAGATGGTCTCAGATGGCAAAGTAAATGCTACAGACTTTGCAAATGTTCTAGAAAACACTGTTGGCAATGCTGCTGTAGAAATGGGTAAAACTACGAGAGGCTCTTGGATGAATATGCTTGCTGCTCTCTCCAGGGTAGGTGAAAAAATAGTATCTGGTCCGATATCTACGGTAAGAAATGGTATGGGTGATTTAACTGGTATTATTGATGATAATTCAGATAAAGTTGTTAAGTATGCTACTAAAATGCTAGATATATTTGCAAGCTTTGGGAAAAAGGGCAAAATGGCTCTTGATTTACTTATGCCATCAATAGACGCACTAACAAAAACAATCAGGGGCGACCTAGTTCAGGCTATAAGTGCAGTAGCAAGAAGTGATTTTGCAAGATTCATTGGGGGGACATTGGTTGTAGCAGCTAACGCTGCACTTATAGCTATAAATGCTTTGATTAGTATAGTATCTGGTTTCGTCACGCAAGCTAGTAGTGCAACAGGAATACTCATAGCTTTAACTTCATCATTCGTTGCTTATAGAGTAATAATGAGCGCAATAACAGCTGCAACCATTATACAAACGACGGCACAAGCAGCTCTAAATGCAGCCATGCTCCTTAACCCAATAGGCTTGTTAGCAGCTGGTGTTGTCGGTCTTACAGCTGCTTATCTAGCGACTACAAGCCAGACTAATAATGCTTCAAATGCTACTAGTTTGCTAAAGTCAGCTCAAGATCAACTTACCTTAGCAACCAATGCAGCCAAGGTTGCACAAGATAACTTGACTGGTGCTTTGAGAGGGCAAGAAGGCGCTGCACTTGCTGTTGAGAGAGCACAGCGCGATTACAACAATACTGTTGCTCAATATGGTCCAGGATCACTAGAAGCTAGAGAGGCAGCCTATAGACTTAAAGAAGCTAATGATAGACTTGCACAAGCAAACCAAGATGTTGCAAACAAGACAAGAGAAGCTAAAGCAGCTGAAGAAGAAAAGTCTAAAGCTAAAGACGCTGTTATAGATGCCAATAATAAGATTGCAGAGAGTGCTAGGAACGCTGCCGGTGGATACCAAGCACTAGCAGGTGCTATAGCAAGCGCTAAGGCAGAAGATGATAAAGCTGGTAATATACGGGGAATTGGTCCAAAGGAAGGTGCTGCTATATTCTCAGTTCCTGGCCGTGCTAGTGGAGGCTCTGTTTCTGCAAACCGTCCATATTTTGTGGGAGAGAACCCAGACGGATCACTGAATAGTACATCAGAATTGTTTGTTCCTCGTACGGCAGGTTCTGTTATTAACAGTAAGACATTGCAAAGTGCTTTAGGGGATAATAGCAGTGGCAACAGAGAGATAAATATAGGCAGCATAAACATAGCAAATAACCAAACTGCTGATTACTTTATAAGGAAGTTAACAGGCAACCAAGAAATAGTAGAGTTTGGTTTAGTACCACGGCAGGAGTATATGTAATGTTAGAGCAATATCAAATAAGTTTCGATAGTAATAGGATAGATACGATTCCAGGTGTAAGGTTACATTACTATGATTTTACGAGGCTACCAGATAGAGATATAAAGATATACAAGCTCGCGAGAAGATCACTCTCTATTGTTACATCTTCTGAATATGTACAAAAACCGATTTCTATAAATCTACATATTAACTCAGGGTGTAGACAAGATACTGAAGCGACAGTGTCTTATGTGAAGTCTCTTATATCAAGACAGAATGGAACTCTTAGAGTGCTACAAGGAGGAGAGGAAGTAGAATATACCGTAACTATGAGCGAATTTAACATAGATTGGCTTGGCGCCAACGCTTTTACCACAGTTATATTCATAGCCTCAACCCCAACTGGAACTGGAGTAGTTCCCAATGTCCTATTCAACATGTCAGGAATTACGACTTCTACTAGAAGCGTTACCTTTCCTGTGTCTGGTAGCTTCCCTGCAGAATCTGTTACAACGATAACAATATCATCAGTAACTGGTGGGACTGGGGAAAGGATAAACATATTCAATTCAATGAATAACCAGGGTATATCCATAGACGCAGACTATAATAGCGGTGACGTGCTAATAATAGATTCATATAATATGACAGTTAATCTGAACGGAGTCTATATAGATTTTCAAGGTACCTTCCCAACATTCCCACCAGGTTCACAACAGGTAACTTACTCAGATACGTTCTCTACTAGATTAGTAGATGTATCAGGAGTAGCAAATACAAGGTTAATTTAATAAAGGAGATAGCATGGCAGTATTCCCGTCGAACACATTTATAGAAGATACATTAGGTTTAATAACAGATGACACGCCCTATCTTGCATTATATACCTCAAACCCAACGGGAGCAGATACTGGGACAGAAGTGAGCGGCGGATCATATGCAAGAAAGGCTATTACATTTGGTTCAGTTTCTTCTGGATCGGTATCTAACACAGTAGCAATATCTTTTACTGGTATGCCAACCGCAACTATTACACACTATGGAGTCAGAAATGCTGCAACTGGAGGAGACTTAAAAGTTTATGGAGCTATAAACTCAACAATTGTTTCTGTATCAGGAGATGAGATACTCTTTTCTGTAGGAAGTATACAAATTGGCCAGTCAGGTAGCTAAAAGTGGCTGTAACAGCATGGTTAACACCTACTAGCACAGGAGACCCAAATAACGACTGGGCATCCTCAGGAGACCCTACCAGAGCTTATATAGAGGATGATATAAGTGTCACTGCTAATGGAATATATCAAGATTATGGAGACTTTGGACTTCCACTGTTCAAGTCAAACACGGTAATCGATGGAATACAAATAAGAACTAAGGGTCTTGGTTCTGTATCTCCAGTGCCAAAGTGTGGAATAGAGATATCTTGGAATGGTGGTTTAGACTATACCTCTACGGGTAAGCAAACTAGTCACTCTGGTTCTGATAAGGGATTGCCATTCTTCTCAACAGTTGGCTCAATTACGGATAAATGGGGTCGTACTTGGGGTGTATCTGACTTCACTGCTTCAAATTTTAGGATAAGATTACAAAACGCTGTGCAAGTATTCTCTATAGATGTCTTAGAGATAAAGATATTTTATACAGAAAATCCTTTTATGCCTCAGGCGAAAGGAACTCTCAGATTAAATGGTTTCGTCAATAGGAAATATTTAGCAGAAAGAAGCATAGAGGGAGAGCTTAGTCTATTTGGATTTGCTAATGCTATTCGCTTAGTCCAAGCTAATGGAATAGAAGATAAGAAGTTTCTTTATAAAATATATAACGAAGATGGATCATTCTACGAAGTATGGAATGACGTAATATCTGAGTTTACTGTTACCAAAGAAATAAATGAGCTTGGTTCTTCAGTTACTATAGAACTTGCTAGAAACTCCGATAGTTTATCTACAACAACTCAGCCACTCCAAGCTGAAGATGGGACTACTATAATCACTGAGAATGATTTACCAATATTAGTCAGCACCACTAGCAAGAACCAAGTCGGTCCAGGTTCATCTGTCCAACATAATAATAGAGTTGACATATATGTTTTCTATGGGGTTGTAGAGCCTCTATTAACTGAATCTGGCGAAGAAATATTAACTGAATCTGGCGAACCTATTCTAGCTTCTCTTGGAGCGCCAAATGGTAGGAGAATATTTACAGGTTTTATATCTGACATTAGTTCACGATATGGAAGCACAGAAACAACAGTTGTTCAGGTAGCTAGTTATGGATACGATCTTTCACAGTTCCCTATAACAGACAGTGGTGGAAAAACAACAGTTACTTTCAACTCGTTAGACCCATCTACTATAGCTCAAAATGCAATAGATAAATTTGTTACAGACAGCTCTGGTTATGGTACATACACCCATAGAGAATCGGGATCAATACCAACAACTGGCACTGTGGTTAGCTATACCTTTAAAGCAAATTCTTATGCTGATGTTCTAAAAAAAGTATTAGAATTAATGCCTTCTAACTGGTATTTCTATGTAGGTTTAGGCGATAATGTCTTAGTATACAGAGAAAGAAGAGTGCAGCCGCATCATCTATTCTATTTAGGAAAACATATAAATGCCCTAGAGGTAAACAGTACAATACTCGGAGTTCAGAACGATATTATATTTACTGGAGGCGGTACTCCCACTCCTTTATTCAAAAGGTATACTGAGACACCTGCTCCAAGAACAAGAAGAGGTCTTAATCTATACTCTGATTCAAGAGTTGAACTTGCTGACTCTGCTCAAATAATATCTGACGGAATTATAGAAAATAGTAATAAAATACAATATAGAAGTACTATAAAAATATTATCCAAACAGTATGACATCGAGAGTATAAATCCAGGAGATACTATAGGATTTAGAAACTTTGGTAACTATGTTGACGAATTAACTATGCAAGTAGTTGGATTAACCTATGAGCCTGATATCATTACTCTTCAGCTTGACTCAAAACCAGTTACTGTAAATAAGAGATTAGAAGATTTAAGGAGGAATCAGATTGTAAATGAAAATAAGAATGTACCAGACCAGCCTACCTGATAACAGTTCTAACAATGTATAATATATATAAGACCATAAGAAAGAGAGAATAATATGCCAAGGATAACCGAATTAGCAAGCTTAACAGTACCGAATAGTACTGATCCACTTGCAATTGTAGATACTTCTGGTGCTATTACTAAGAAAATTACTAGAGATGATTTAATTGGAGGTGCACCGCTCCCTGCAGGATCAATAGATACTCAGGCTTTAGATGATGCAGCTGTAACACCTGCTAAGATAGAGGGGATTGATAAGTCTTTACTCACAACTGATTCAAACCCCTATAAGTTCTCTGCATATAAGACATCTTCACAAAGTGTAAGTGCATCTACAACATCAACAGTAGTTTTCAATCAAGAAAATTTTGATACTAACAGCAACTTTAATCAAACTACTGGACAATATACTGTACCTGTCAGCGGTTTCATGATGTTTTCTTCTAATGTTGGTGCAACACTGGACGGTGGTAACGTATATAGTATTGTGTTAACTGTTAACAATGCAGCTACTCATCGAGGTTCTGGTGTTATTACTGGTTCAGGAACTGCTATTCAATATTTCAATATATCTGTATTACTTCAGGTAACTGCTGGACAAACAATAGCTATAGCTTTCACTAACGGTTCAGCTGGAGCAAAAGCTATATCAAATACGCAAGCTAATACATACTTCACAGGCTATCTTGTGAGTAGGACATAGGATAAAATAATGGCAAAGATAGAAAACGGATCATTCACTAAAACCAATACATTACCAACTACTGTTATTCTAAACGATGGCTCTCTAGCTATAGAAAAGATTGTCTTTACAGTAGTATCATCTGCGACAGAGAAATCATCTGGTTTTTCAGACGGTACGATTAACTTTACATCTAATGATAACTACGGTGACACATCTTTATCAAATTCCATTCATCATTTCAGAAACATATCAGGTACTAAGACAAAGACATTCCAGGGAGTAGTTCCTAGCGGCGGTCTTTCATCAACTGGAGAGTTTGTATTTAATACAAGTGTGCTGACACAGAATACTACTATTAATTTTACAGTTTATGGTAACTAGCAGAAAGAGTCAGACAGAACTAGAACAACCTGCAAAGGTATATCAGCTTGATGCTGTTGACAAAAAGGTAGATGATGCAATTGGACTTCTTAATGAAATTCTTGCTCAAACTAAAGGGGTAGCCACCCATGCAGACTTGGCTACTGTTAAAGAAGATGTCATAAAAGAGATGAAAGAGTGGACAAAAGATGAAATTAAAAAAGTTCATCTAGAATACTCCCCCACTAAAAAAGCTGCATGGTGGTTTGCAGCTGTTATTATAAGTATGATGTTGGCTCAATTTCTCGCATTATATATTATGTGGACTACTGGAGGAAAGTAATGAAAAATATAAATAGGTTTATAGTGTGGGTAGCCGTACTCCTATTAATCATATTCTGTTTTTTAAACATATTATTACTTACTAAAATAACTGAGCGGTCTAAATCTCTAGAAAATTCCTATAACACCGTAAGTGCCTCGACCAAAAAACTGAATAGTAGCATAGAAGATATAAACGACAGAGTAAAATACATAGAAGACACTGTCAATAAGATAAATACAGAAAAACCAAAAGACGGCAGAAATGGCAAAGACGGAGCTAACGGTGTAGATGGTATAGATAGTAAAAGCCATAACACAATTGAGACTAAAGTTATTGAAAAACAAGTTATAAAAGAAGTTCCTGTTAAGGGAGATAATGGGTTAACACCTATAATAAAGTGTAACGTTGAAAAGAATCGCTGGGAATATAAGTTTCTTGTTGATAAAAACTGGCAGTTACTAAACAATGAAGTTGTAAGGTGTACGCCATGAAATCAGCTCAAGACTACCCAATAAATTTTCCCTATGGTGCAACTGACTATCCTTACGGAAAACCAGAACTACCATTCCACCGCGGCGATGACAGAGCAACACCTAACGGGACAAAGTTAATCATTCAAAATAAACTATGTGCGCTTACTGGAGAGTCAGGATTTGTTACGGGCCCTCATCTACACATCCAGGAGTGGAAAGGCACTGTATACGACACCAGGAAGCCTCAGAACGCTTTTAAACCAGGATTGGTAACTACCATCAGCAATAATGTAAACCAGCAATGGGGACGCTATATAACCATTTCTAATGAGGATGGATGGAATACAACTTATTGTCATTTAAGCGAAATATATGTTAGCAAAGGAGATATAATCAAAGAGGAGGATACCATGACACCATCAGCTTTAAATGCTTTATCACAAGCAGCGTGGAATAAACCAGCAGATGATAAGTTTATTAAATCATATACAGGAAAGGACGTTGAGAAAACTATTGTAGATGTGCTCAACTCATCCGCAAATAAAGAATTGAGGACTAAAGCTAATAACTTTGACAATGTTCAGCGGGCATTAAATGAGGCGTATAAAAGACTCAATAGTAAAACAAATCCTGGAGATGCCGAAAAAGCTTTGGCTGAAATCAGAAAGATAGTTAATAACTCAAAATAATAGGAGGAAAATAATGTCAAAATTATATAACCAACCAACATCACAACCCACTCAGAAAGTCGCGGCTGCTGGTATAGGCGGCGCTGTATCAATTTTAATCATTTACTTAGTACAAGTCACATTTAATACGGAAATGCCCGCAGAAGTGGCCTCATCTATCACAGCATTGATTGCTTTTGCCAGTGGGTATATAGTTAAAGAGAAGAAAGGAGAATAATATGCAACTATTAATTGGACTAATTATTGGAGTGATTGCTTACTTTGTAGCACAGTTAGTATTTAACAGTGTTATATCAGCTCTCATCGCTATCGTTATTGGTTTAGTCGTGGCATTTGGTCACAATTACTATATTCGACGATAGTCTATCAAAACTCAATCTGGAACTATGCTACCTTAATATTTGAAGTCGAGGTAGCTTTTTCTTTTTTATTGATAATTAACTTCGGTATAATGAGAACTATACAATCTTCCACCCAACCACGCAAGTTATATTTGGGGTATAGGCCGCCCTTATTAGC
>JADKLW010000195.1_pt1 | contig 32083 bp, 29 predicted proteins | sample 8641881 | NCBI WGS metagenome assembly JADKLW01 (sample SAMN16272185, study PRJNA661076) | feces metagenome | isolation source: fecal sample from diarrhoea affected cattle B | host: Bos taurus | place: South Africa: Lokaleng Village, Mahikeng | collected 2019-09 | reverse complement strand
TGCGCAGCCGCTTGATGTGGCTGTCGATGGTGCGGTCATCGACATAGACCTGGTCATCATAGGCAGCATCCATCAGCGCATTGCGCGACTTGACCACGCCGGGGCGCAGGGCGAGCGCCTGCAGGATCAGGAATTCGGTGACTGTGAGGGTCACCCGCTGCCCCTTCCAGGTGCAGGTATGGCGCTCTTCGTCCATCACCAGCGAGCCGCGCTCGATCAGCGCCTTGCCGCCTACTTCCTGGGTGCCCGGGGGCGTCGACGGATCGCGCGGCGCGGCGCGGCGCAGGATCGCCTTGACCCGCTCCACCAGCAGGCGCTGGCTGAACGGCTTGGTGATGAAGTCGTCGGCGCCCATCTTGAGGCCGAAGAGTTCGTCGATCTCCTCATCCTTGCTGGTGAGGAAGATCACCGGCACGTCGGATTTCTGGCGCAGGCGGCGCAGCAGTTCCATCCCGTCCATGCGCGGCATCTTGATATCGAGAATGGCGAGATCGGGCTTGTCGCTGGTCAGTCCCTCGAGACCCGAGGCACCGTCGGTATAAGTGGCGACCTGATATCCTTCGGCCTCCAGCGTCAGCGAGACGGAGGTGAGAATATTGCGGTCGTCATCCACCAGGGCGATCTTTGGCATGAGCTGCCTTTCTTGTTCGGACGCTTGCGAGCATGCGGCACTATTTGGCCAATGCATGCTTGCAAGCGACAATTACGCGCTAAATAAGGCGCAGCCAAGGGCGGTACAACTGGCCCTGCTCTGTGGGGAGGCGATGCAACTTCCGTCTTACGACCCATTTCGGGATGGTTGTCATACCACCTGGCCTCGTAATTTCAGCGCCATGGCTGGCAGCGTAGTGGCCGCCGGCGACGGAGCAAGACGAGATGACCCTGTTCGATCACCAAGCCCTCAGGAACAGAATTGCGGCGCGTGCCGGCTCGGTTTCGCTCAACGACATCGCCCCGGTGCTGGTTGCGCGGGCGATGCAGGGCGAGGAAGCCGAACTGACCGCCGATGGCGCCGTCTCGGTGCGGACCGGCGGCTTCACCGGCCGATCGCCCAAGGACAAGTTCATCGTCCGCGACGAGACGACTGAAAACACCGTCTGGTGGGATAATGCGGGCGCCATGAGCCCGGCCAAGTTCACGGCGCTGCTCGATGATGCCATCGAAGCGCTGGGCGGGCATGGCCTGTTCCGCCAGGATCTCCTGGCCGGCGCCGATCCGCGCCACCAGTATGGCGTCACCGTCCTCACGCCCAGTGCCTGGCACGCGCTCTTCATCCGCAACCTGTTGATCCGCCCCGGCGAGATGGTGGAAACCGGCAGCCATCCCACTGACGTCACCATCGTGCATGTGCCCCATTTCAGGGCCGATCCCGCCCGCCACGGCTGCCGCAGCGAGACGGTGATCGCGCTCGACATGGGCCGCAACATCGTGGTCATCGCCGGCACGTCCTATGCCGGCGAGATCAAGAAGAGCGTGTTCTCGCTGTTCAATTTCCATGCCCCCGCCAGGGGCGTGCTGCCGATGCACTGCTCGGCCAATCTGGGGACGAATGGCGAGGCGGCCCTGTTCTTCGGCCTTTCGGGCACTGGCAAGACCACGCTCAGCAACGATCCGGATCGCCCGCTGATCGGCGACGACGAACATGGCTGGAGCGAGGATGGCGTCTTCAACCTCGAAGGCGGCTGCTATGCCAAGACCGTCAAGCTCAGCCCCGAGGCGGAGCCGGAAATCTACGCCGCCACCAAGCGGTTCGGCACCGTGCTCGAAAACGTCGTGCTCGACGCCGATCACGCCCCCGACTTCAACGACATCTCGCTGACCGAGAATACCCGCGCCGCCTATCCCATCCATGTCCTGCCGGCGATCGCAAAGGGCAGCGTGGGCGGCACGCCACGCACCGTGGTCTTTCTCACCGCCGATGCTTTCGGCGTGCTGCCCCCGGTGGCCCGGCTGACGCCGGAACAGGCAGTCTACCATTTCCTCTCGGGCTACACCGCCAAGGTTGCCGGCACCGAGCGGGGCGTCACCGAACCGCAGGCGACCTTTTCGGCGTGCTTCGGCGCGCCCTTCATGCCGCTGCATCCCACCGTCTATGGCGCCATGCTGGCTGAAAAACTCGAGCGCAGCGGTGCCACCGCCTGGCTCATCAATACCGGCTGGACCGGCGGCGGCTATGGGACGGGCAAGCGTATCGACATCGCCTCGACCCGGCGCCTGCTGACAGCTGCCCTCGACGGCAGCCTCGATACGGCCGAAATGCGCGTCGACGAGCTGTTCGGCTTCGAAGTGCCCCTGGCGGTGCCGGGCGTCGACAGCAAGCTGCTGACCCCGCGCCTGACCTGGGCCGATCCTGCGGCCTATGACAGCCAGGCGCTGCACCTGGCGGGCCTGTTCCGCGCCAATTTCGAGAAGTTCGGCGACGCCGCGGACGCGGCGCCCGGACCACAACTGGCTCAGGCGGCCGAGTAGAACCCGCGCCGACGGAGAAGCGCCTGGTTTCTCCTGTTCATGCATGCAGCAAGCCCCAATCTGTTCCTCCCCCACCAGGGGGAGGTCAGGTGTAGCTTGTGTTCTTGGTAGGCGCCTAGTTGGGCGAGTAGAAGATATGCGAGCCGATCTCGGCGACCGCATTATAGGTGTTCGACCAGGACGGGCTCACATTGGTCGTGTGATAGTAGAGTGCCGAACCCGGCACGGCGCCGACCTGCTCGCCCATGGCAAACTCGGCATAGACCTGCTGGGCCAGTGCGGCGGAGCGCTTCCAGGCGCTGCGTTCGCCCGGCGTATCGGCGCGGCCGTCACAGGCGAAGGTGAACTGGCAGCGATGGTGGCCCTTGTCGGCATTCTGGTAGATCACGCCGCACAGGGTCGACGGGAACTTGCCGGAGCGGGCGCGGTTGACGATGACATTGGCCACGGCCAGCTGACCGACTTCGCTCTCGCCGCGGGCTTCGTGATAAATCGCCTGCGCCAGGCAGTCGCGCTCGGCATTGGCGTGGTCGAGGCGTCGGGCCAGCGGCTGGTAACTAGATTCAACGTAGGCGGCGAGCGCCGCTTCATTGAGGGCCGGCGCGGGGCGGGCAGCCGGGCTGGTAAAGCTGGCAATGGCGGAAACGGCGCTGTTGCCGCCGCCCAGCGACCCGCGGGCGATGTAGCCCATCAGCAGGTCGGCGGTGAGTTCACCTTGCGGAGCGAAGACATCGGCGTCGCGCAGCGCCTTCTGGCGCTCGACATAGTTGGCGAGCAAGGTCGGGGTGAGCGGCTGCTGGCCCGGAGCCACCGGCATGATGGTGGGGCCGATCGCCGGCTGGGCGCGTACGACCACCAGATCGGCGGGCACTTGGAGCGGCGTCACGTCGGCAGTGCGGGTGCCTTGGGCATGGACGGGAACGAGGGTAACGAACAGCACGAGCGCGACGGCACAGCAGGCGAGAACATGCGAAACCGCACGTACAGCAATCGTCTGCCAGGTCTGCCCCAATGCTTCGTCCTTACCCCTGAGCGCGTCCGGTCGTATCCGGCGAGCCTTCTTGTTGGATCCGACATTGCGGATCCGCGTCACTTCCCGGCCGGCACCCTATCCAAGGACAGCGGCCGATGGAAGCCGAAATTTACGACTGTTTAACCATAGTCGTTAGCTTCTTAAAGTACGGTTAACCGAGCCGGCGCCGAATGAAAACCCAGGAAACAGAAGGACTTGGCGGGTGGTGAAGGGGGCCTTCCAGAACGCATAAAAGTTTATGCATCTGCGTCACCGATCATGCGCTTTGTTGTGGAGCTGTGGCGGGCGCAACAAGAAAGGCCCCGACGGGGCGGTCAGGGCTTGGGGAGGCTCAACACGAGAGTTGGATCAATTGCGCTCGAAAGCCGCCAAGCGGACGTGATCGAGACTTTCCACCACGGCGATGCCGAGCGCGAGAATTTCGTCGCTGGGATGAACCAGGTCGGGCACCATCACTGTCTGCATGCCGGCGGCATGGGCGGCCCGCACGCCGGCATGGCTGTCTTCGAGCGCGAGGCACTGCACGGGATCGACGCCCAGGCGCCGCGCCGCCGTCAGGTAGGGCTCGGGATGCGGCTTGGGATTGACCACGTCGTCGCGCGTCACGATCGTTTCGAACAGGTCCAGCAGCCCGGCGGCGGCAAGGTGATGCTGGGCATGGGGATTGCGCGATGAGGTGGCGACGGCGATGGGAATATTGCGCTCACGCAGTTCGGTCACCAGTTCGCGGGCACCGGGCTTGACCGGCACGCCCGCATGGCTGCGCTCGCGCATGATCACGCGGCAGCGCTCGTCGAACAGCGAATAGGGGAAGGAAACGCCATAGGATTCGATCAGCAGGCGGTTGGTGTGTTCGTGGCTGCCACCAACCATGGACATGTGCACCGCATCGGTCATTTCGAAGCCGAGGTCGGTGCAGACCTCGAACACGATGGTGCGGAAGACGCTCTCGGTATCGAGCAGCGTGCCGTCCATATCGAAGATGGCGGCCTCGAAAGGCGCGAGGCGCAGAATATCGCTCTGGGGTTTCATCCCGTTCGATATAGGGCGATTTGGACGATCCTGCTAGGCTTGGGGACGAGAGGCTGGGTTGCAACCTTGCCGTGCTGGCGCATCGCCGTTTGTTGGCGTGCTGGCGCAACGCCGCGGGCATGCTAGCGTTGAGCCCTGATGTCCAGCTTCAAGCCCGCCCAGAATCACCTCTCGCTCGGCGACGCCTTCTTCGATCGCGTTACGCCGGCCGATTTCCCGCAGACCGTGCTGCGCCATCGCGACCAGCGCTGGGCCCGACGCATGGGGCTCGATGGGCTCAGCGATGCGCAATGGCTTGCCCATTTCGGGCGCTTTGAGCCCCTGCCTGGCTCGCTGCCGCAACCACTTGCCCTGCGCTATCACGGTCACCAGTTCCGTTCCTACAATGCCGATCTGGGCGATGGCCGGGGCTTTCTCTTCGCACAAGGATACGACCTCGAAGACGGGCGGTTGCTCGATTTCGGCACCAAGGGCTCGGGCAGGACGCCCTGGTCGCGCGGTGGCGACGGCAGGCTTACCCTCAAGGGTGGCGTGCGCGAGGTGCTGGCCACCGAAATGCTCGAGGCGCTGGGCGTCTATACGTCCAAGAGCTTTTCGCTGGTCGAGACCGGCGAGGAACTCTATCGCGGCGACGAGCCCTCCCCCACGCGCGCGTCGGTGCTGGTCCGGCTCAGCCACAGCCATATCCGCATCGGCACCTTCCAGCGGCTAGCCTACCTGGAGGACACGGAAAACCTCGCCCGCCTGCTCGACTACTGCATCGCCAACTACTATCCCGAACTGAGCGATGCCCCCGACAAAGCGGTCGCCTTCCTTGAGGCGGTGGCCGGCAATGTGGCCCGGCTCGGCGCGCAGTGGATCGCGGCCGGCTTCGTGCATGGCGTGCTCAACACCGACAACATCAACATTACCGGCGAGAGCTTCGACTACGGTCCATGGCGGTTCCTGCCGGTCTACGATCCGGACTTTACTGCGGCCTATTTCGACGAAACCGGCCTTTATAGCTTCGGCCGCCAGCCCGATACGCTGGCGTGGAATCTCACGCGGCTGGCCGAGTGCCTGCTGCCGCTTTCCAGCATCGAGGCGCTCGAGCCGGCACTCAACACGATCTGGCCCAGCTTCCGCGCCGCCCTGCCGCAACAGATGTTGCGCCGGTTGGGCCTCAAGCCCCGGGACACGGAGACTGACGGCGCCTTCATCACGGAGCTGTTCGGCTTCCTCGCCGCCAGCCGGGCACCCTATGAGCAGTTCTTCTTCGACTGGCGTGGCGGTGCGCTCAGCGCAGAACGGGCGGCGCGCAGTCCTTCGGCCGAACTCTATGCCAGCGAAGCGTTCCGCCCGGTGGCTGCAGGCCTTGAGCAATATAAACCGGCCGACGATCTCAATCTGGGCCATCCCTACTTTGCCCACCACAGCCCGCGCACCATGCTGATCGAAGAGGTCGAAGCCATCTGGGCGCCAATCGCCGACAATGATGACTGGAGCCTATTCGAAAGCACACTTTCGCAAATTGCCGAGATGCGCGATGCCTATGGCATTGTGCCCTGAGGAGAAGCCGATGCCCATTTATGCCCTTGACGACCTCGCCCCGCGGATCAGTCCGGAGGTGGGCTGGATCGCACCGAACGCGGTGCTGGCCGGCGATATCGTGGTCGGGCCCGATGCGGGCATCTGGTTTGGCGTTGTCGCGCGCGGTGATATCGAAACCATCACCATCGGCGCGCGCAGCAATGTGCAGGACAACAGCGTGCTCCACACCGATGCCGGCCACCCGCTGGTCATTGGAGAGAATTGCACCATCGGCCATGCCGCCATCATCCATGGCTGCACCATCGGCGACAACACGCTGATCGGCATGGGCGCAACGGTGCTTACCGGCGCAAAAATCGGCAGGAACTGCCTGATCGGCGCCAATGCGCTTATCACCGAAGGCAAGGAAATTCCCGACAATTCCATGGTGGTCGGCGCACCGGGCAAGGTCATTCGCCAGATTGACGCGGAGGGCGAGCGCCGGCTGGCCGCCTCGGCCGAGCGCTACGTGCAGAATGCCCGGCGCTATGCCAGCGGCATGGTCGAGGTCACCGCCCGGCCGGGCGATTTCGAGCCTGCCTAGAGGATTTCATAGGGCACGATGGAGCGCCTGTCGGTCGGCACGTTGATGCTGGCGGCAAGCGGGGGCACCGAGCGCTGCGGGCAGGCGCGGCGTTCGCAGATGCGGCAGGAAATGCCGATCGGATCGAAACTGGCCCGCGCCAGGTCGATATCCTCGGCATAGACGGTCCGCCCCGCATGGCTGACTTCGCAGCCCAGCGCATAGGCATAGCGCCGGGTAACGCCATGATAGCCACCGCTGCGCTTCTCCGATGACCAGGCCAGGCACAGATAACGGTTCCCATCAGGCGTCTCGGCAAGTTGCCTGATGATGGCGCCCCGCCCCTGGAACGCCCAATGCACATTCCATAGCGGACAGGCGCCACCGAACCGGGCGAATTGCAGGGCCGTTGCCGAATGGCGCTTCGTGATGGTCCCCGCCGCATCCACCCGGGCGAAAAAGAACGGCACGCCCCGCTCGCGGGGGCGCTGCATGGTGGAAAGGCGATGCGCGATCTGCTCGAGGCTGGCGCCGAAGACCTGGGCCAGTTGCTCGATATCATAGCGATAGGCTTCGGCCGCCTTGAGAAAGGCGCCATAGGGCATCTGCAGCGCGCCGGCGAAATAATTGGTCAGCCCCATGCGGGCAATCGAGCGGGCCTCAGCGGTCTTGAACGCGGCGCCGTCGAGCAATTGCCCCAGCAGCGTTGTCTGCTCGAGCCCGCCCATGATAGCGGCGATCTGGAAGAACTGGGTCGATTGCTCGAGCCGGCTGTTGATCCATAGCGAACGGTTGGCGCGGTCGAACTGGACCATGGCGTCGCCCCTGGTCGGCGGCGTCAGGACGACGCGGATATTGTGCGTCTCGGCACAGTAAAGGATCAGCCGCCGCAGCCGGTCGGGACCGAACTCACCCAGTTCCTCCGCCAGCGTCTCGGCGGCGCGGTCAAGCGGGTCGATATAGTTGTCCGCATAGTGGAAGAAGTCCCGCACTTCCTCATAGGCAGTCTGCAGCCCCGATTGCGGATCGCGTGTCACGGCTGCGTCGACGCTGGCCAGCCGTTCGTTGGATTTGCGATAGCTCTCGTAGAGCCGCAGCATGGCGCGCGCCATGTCAGGTGCATTGGACGCGACAGTCTTGAGTTCCTGGAGGTTTGGCGCGCTCTCGCCAAAGACCGGATCGGCCAGCGCCTCGCGCATATCGGCCACCAGCCGGTCGCTGGCATCGGTCATCAGTTCCGAGAGATCGAGGTTGAAGCCGTCGGCCAGCGCCAGCATCACCGAGGCGGTCAGCGGGCGCTGGTTGGATTCGAGCTGGTTCACATAGGACGCCGAAATATCGAGCCGTGCCGCTAGCTCGCCCTGGGTCAGCTTGTGCTGCGCGCGCAGGGCCCGCAAACGCGCGCCGGCAAAGACCTTACGGGCAGCCAATATCACAACTCCACAAATTTGCATGGGCTTGGTTGTGTGATTGTAACATGCCCGCCCTTTGTTGTCTTGGGCAGGCTGGAAGATCGGCATAGAGTGGGTGGCAGAGCCGGGAGATTGCCATGCAAGAGATCATTGCCGCACTGGAAGACAAACGGGCGCAGGCCCGCCTCGGCGGCGGCCAAAGGCGGATCGACACCCAGCACGGCAAGGGCAAGCTCACGGCGCGCGAACGTCTCGACGTGCTGCTCGATCCCGGCAGCTTCGAAGAATACGACATGTTCGTCACCCATCGCGCGACGGATTTCGGCATGGCCGAGACCATCATTCCCGGCGATGGCGTGGTCACCGGCTGGGGCACGATCGACGGGCGCCTGGTCTATGTCTTCTCCCAGGACTTCACCGTCTTCGGCGGCTCGCTGAGCGAGACCCATGCCAAGAAGATCTGCAAGATCATGGATCTCGCCATGCAGAACGGCGCGCCAGTGATCGGGCTCAACGACAGTGGCGGCGCCCGCATCCAGGAGGGCGTGGCTTCGCTGGGCGGCTATGCCGACGTGTTCTGGCGCAATGTGCAGGCATCCGGCGCCGTACCGCAGATTTCGGTCATCATGGGGCCTTGCGCCGGCGGCGCCGTCTATTCCCCGGCAATGACGGACTTCATCTATATGGTCAAGGACACCAGCTACATGTTCGTGACCGGGCCGGACGTGGTCAAGACGGTCACCAACGAGAGCGTGACCCAGGAAGAGCTGGGCGGCGCCTCGACCCACACCAAAATCTCCTCGGTCGCCGACGCCGCCTTCGACAATGACATCGAGACGCTGCTCGAAGTCCGCCGGCTCTTTGCCTATCTGCCGCTCGCTGCCGGGCAGAAGCCGCCGCGGGTGCCGACGCACGATCCCATCGACCGCGCCGATAACAGCCTCGACACCATCATTCCCGACAGCGCCAACAAGCCCTATGACATGCGCGAGGTGATCGAGAAGGTCGCCGACGAGGGCGAGTTCCTCGAGATCCAGAAGGATCACGCGGGCAATATCCTGTGCGGTTTCATCCGGCTCGATGGCCATAGCGTCGGCATCGTCGCCAACCAGCCGCTGGTGCTGGCCGGGTGCCTCGACATCAACGCATCCAAAAAGGCCGCCCGCTTCATCCGCTTCTGCGACAGCTTCGAAATCCCGATCCTGACCTTTGTCGACGTGCCCGGCTTCCTGCCCGGCGTGGCGCAGGAATATGGCGGCATCATCAAGCATGGCGCCAAGCTCCTCTTCGCCTATGCCGAAGCCAGTGTGCCGCTGGTCACCGTCATCACCCGCAAGGCCTATGGCGGGGCCTATGACGTGATGGCCAGTAAGCACATCAAGGCAGACGTCAACTACGCCTGGCCCTCGGCTGAAATCGCGGTGATGGGCGCCAAGGGCGCCACCGAAATCCTCTATCGCTCGGAACTGGGCGACAAGGACAAGATCGCCCAGCGCACCGCCGACTACGAAGCCCGCTTCGCCAATCCCTTCGTCGCCGCCGAGCGCGGCTTCATCGACGACGTCATCTTGCCCCACGGCACCCGCCGTCGCGTCATCCGCGCCTTCTCGACATTGCGTCACAAGCAGCACGCCATGCCCAAGAAGAAGCACGACAACATTCCGCTGTGAGGAGCCAGAAGATGATCACCAAACTCCTCATCGCCAATCGTGGCGAGATCGCCTGCCGGGTCATCAAGACGGCCAGGAAGATGGGCATTGCCACGGTTGCGGTCTATTCCGATGCCGACAGGGAAGCGCTGCATGTCCGCATGGCCGACGAGGCCGTGCATATCGGGCCCTCTCCGGCCAAGGACTCCTATCTCCAGATCGACAGGATCATCGCTGCCTGCAAGCAGACCGGCGCACAGGCGGTGCATCCGGGCTATGGTTTCCTTTCGGAAAATCCGAAATTTGCCGAAGCGCTGGAAGCGGTCGGCCTCATCTTCGTGGGCCCGCCGGTCAAGGCCATCGAGGCCATGGGCGACAAGATCACCTCCAAGAAGCTCGCCAAGGAAGCCGGCGTGTCGACCGTACCGGGTCATATGGGCCTCATTGCCGATGCCGATGAAGCGGTCACGATCTCAAAGTCCATCGGCTATCCGGTGATGATCAAGGCCTCGGCCGGTGGCGGCGGCAAGGGCATGCGCATTGCCTGGAACGACGCGGAAGCGCGCGAGGGCTTCGAGCGCTCCAAGTCCGAGGCTGCCTCGTCCTTCGGCGATGACCGCATCTTCATCGAAAAATTCGTCACCGAGCCGCGCCATATCGAAATCCAGCTCATCGGCGACAGCCATGGCAATGTGCTCTACCTCAACGAGCGCGAATGCTCGATCCAGCGGCGCAACCAAAAGGTGATCGAGGAAGCGCCCTCACCGTTCCTTGACGAGGCCACCCGCAAGGCCATGGGTGAGCAGTCGGTCGCCCTGGCCAAGGCCGTGGGCTACCAGAGTGCCGGCACCGTCGAATTCATCGTCGACAAGGATCGCAATTTCTACTTCCTCGAGATGAACACCCGCCTCCAGGTGGAGCATCCGGTGACGGAGCTGATCACCGGCCTTGATCTGGTGGAGCTGATGCTGCGCGCCGCCAATCGGGAAAAGCTGCCGCTGACGCAGGACCAGGTGCAGCGCAATGGCTGGGCCATGGAAAGCCGGCTCTATGCCGAGGACCCCTACCGCAATTTCCTGCCCTCGACCGGCCGGCTGACCCGCTATCGCCCGCCGGCGGAAAGCGCCAGCGAAACCCTCGCCGTGCGCAACGATACCGGCGTCTTCGAAGGCGGCGAAATCTCGACCTTCTACGATCCGATGATCGCCAAGCTCTGCACCTGGGCGCCGACCCGGATAGAGGCGATCGACGCCATGGCGGTGGCGCTGGACAATTTTGAAGTCGAAGGCGTGGGCAACAATTTGCCGTTCCTGTCGACCGTGATGGAGCAGGACCGCTTCCGCGACGGGCGCCTCACCACCGGCTATATTGCTGAGGAATTCCCCGACGGCTTCCATGGCGCCGAACTCAGCGACCAGCACCGGCTCGATGTCACCGCCGCGGCCGCCATCATGATGGCACGGCGCGAGCAGCGCCGCTCGGGCACGGCCGGCGAGAGCCAGTGGCATGTGGAGCTGGATGGTGATGCCATTCCCGTCACGCTGCATCAGCAGGGTCTGGAAACCGTGGTCGATGTGGGCTGGCGCAGCGCCGCGGCGCATCTGCACTGGCAGCCGGGCGACCGCACGGCGCAGCTCGACTGGTCCGATGGGCGCAAGGCCGTGCTCAAGGTGACGCCCACCACATCGGGCTTCCGCATCCGCTATCGCGGCGCCGATCTCAAGGTGCTGGTCCTGCGGCCCCACATTGCGGCGTTGCTCCAGCATATGCCGGTCAAGGTGCCGCCCGACATGAGCCGCTTCCTGCTCTGCCCCATGCCGGGCCAGGTGGTGCGGATCGATGTCGCCGAAGGTGATATTGTCGAGGACGGACAAACGCTGGCCATTGTCGAGGCCATGAAGATGGAAAACGTGCTCAAGGCCGAAAAGCGGGCACGGGTCAGCAAGGTCCATGCCGTGCCCGGCGCGGTGCTGGCAGTGGATCAGGTGATCCTCGAATTCGAGGCAGTGACATGACCGAGCAGCCAAAGAACTTCGCCCATTGGGCCACCCTCGCCCAGAAGGAACTGCGCGATACCCCGCTCTCCGCGCTCGACCGCGACTATGGCGGCATCCCGGTCAAGCCGGTCTATTTCGACGAGGGCTCGGAAATCCCGGGCGTCGAGCCCTTCACCCGCGGCGTCCGCGCCACGATGTATGCCAACCGGCCCTGGACCATCCGCCAATATGCCGGCTTCTCGACCGCACGCGAATCCAATGCCTTCTATCGCCAGGCGCTGGAGAAGGGGCAGAAGGGCCTCTCGGTCGCTTTCGACCTCGCCACTCACCGCGGCTATGACAGCGACCATCCCCGCGTTGTCGGCGATGTCGGCAAGGCCGGCGTCGCCATCGACAGCGTCGAGGACATGAAAATCCTCTTCGACGGCATTCCGCTCGATCAGATGAGCGTCTCCATGACCATGAACGGCGCCGTCATTCCGGTTCTGGCCATGTTCATCGTCGCCGCCGAGGAGCAGGGCGTCAAACAGGCCCAGCTCGAAGGGACCATCCAGAACGACATCCTCAAGGAGTTCATGGTCCGCAACACCTATATCTATCCGCCCGAGCCCTCCATGCGCATCGTCGGCGACATCATCGCCCACACAGCGCGCCACATGCCCAAGTTCAACTCGATCTCTATCTCGGGCTACCACATGCATGAGGCCGGAGCGACGGCGGTGCAGGAGCTGGCCTATACGCTGGCCGACGGCATGGAATATGTCCGCGCCGCGCAGGCCCGCGGCCTCGATATCGACGCCTTTGCCGGCCGTCTGAGTTTCTTCTTCGGCATCGGCATGAACTTCTTCCTGGAAGTCAGCAAACTTCGCGCCGCGCGCCGGCTGTGGAGCGAGATCATGACCGAGTTGGGCGCGAAGGACCCGCGATCCAAGATGCTGCGCACCCACTGCCAGACCTCGGGCGTCTCGCTCACCGAGCAAGACCCGCACAACAATATCGTGCGCACCACCATTGAAGCACTGGCCGCGACGCTTGGTGGTACGCAATCGCTCCACACCAACAGCTTCGACGAGGCCATCGCGCTGCCGACCGAATTTTCCAGCCGCATTGCCCGCAATACCCAGCTCATCCTGCAACATGAAAGCCGCATCACCGATGTGGTCGATCCGCTGGGCGGCTCCTACTATGTCGAGGCTTTGACGGCCGAACTGGTGACCGGCGCCCGGCTGCTGATCGGCGAGGCCGAGATGGCGGGCGGCATGACCAAGGCGGTGCAGTCAGGTGGTCCCAAGCTCGAGATCGAGAAGGCGGCTGCCCTGCGCCAGGCCCGTGTCGATCGCGGCGAGGACGTGATCGTCGGCGTCAATCGCTACCGGCTTGATGTCGAAGACGCCATCGAAGTGCGCGACATCGACAATGCCAAGGTGCGGATCGAGCAGATTGCCCAGTTGCAGCGCATCCGCGCCAGCCGCGACGAGGCAAAATGCCAGTCCATGCTCGCGGCCTTGCGGGAATATGCCGCCAAGGACGAGGGCAATCTCCTCGAAGCTGCCATCGAGGCCGCCCGCGCCCGCGCCACCCTGGGCGAGATTTCCGCTGCGATGGAGGACGTGTTCGGTCGCCACTCCGCAATCACTCGCGTCATCTCCGGCGTCTATGCCGGCGGCTATGGCGACGATCCAGAATTCGCCGCCATTGCGGGCCGCATCGAGAGCTTCAAGGCGTCTCGTGGCCGGGCACCGTCGATCTTCATCGCCAAGATGGGCCAGGACGGCCATGACCGCGGCGCCAAGGTCATCGCCAGTGCCTTTGCCGATCTCGGTTTCACCGTGCATATGGGAGACTTGTTCGAAACGGCGCCGGAAGTGGCCGCTCATGTCGACGAGCTCAAGGTGGACGCGGTCGGCATTTCCTCGCTGGCAGCCGGGCACAAGACGCTGGTGCCCGAACTGATCGAGGCCCTGCGCCATCGTGAACTGGGCGAGGTCACGATCATTGTCGGCGGCGTCATCCCCGAGCAGGACTACGATTTCCTGCTCGATGCCGGCGTCGCCGCTATCTTCGGCCCCGGCACCAATGTGCTCAGCGCCGCCCATTCGGTGCTCAACGAGATCGAGGGAAGGCTCTCCAACCGATGATCGGCCGCCTCAATCACATCGCCATCGCCGTGCCGGATCTTGCCAACGCAGCCGCCAAATACCGCGACCTGCTCGGTGCCCAGGTGGGCCAGCCGCAGGCCCTGCCCGAGCATGGCGTGATCGCGGTCTTCATCGATACCGGCAATACCAAGGTGGAGCTGCTCGAGCCACTGGGGGAGGAGTCCCCCATCGCTGCCTTCCTTGCGAAAAACCCGGCCGGGGGCATGCACCACATCTGCTTTGAAGTGCCAGACATCATGGCCGCCGCCGCAACGCTCACGGCTGGCGGCGCGCGGGTGCTCGGCGATGGCAGCCCGAAAACCGGCGCCCATGGCAAACCGGTGCTGTTCCTCCATCCCAAGGATTTCGACGGCACGCTGATCGAACTCGAAGAGGTGTGATGCTTTCCCTCGCTTTCGTTTGCCCCTAAACTGGCAAAAAACGAAAGCGGGCCATGATCGACACGACGGAACGGCATCGGGCTATCCTGGAGCTCGCGCGCATCCACAACCGGGTCACGGTCGATCAGCTGGCCGCCGCGTTTTCCGTTTCTGTACAGACCATCCGCAAGGATCTCAACCAGCTTTGCGACCAGCGCCTGCTCACCCGCGTGCATGGCGGCGCCACCTTGCCCTCGGGCGTGGAAAATCTCGAATACGAGGCGCGCAAGCGCATCGCCGCCGAGGCCAAGGACGCCATCGGCAAGTCCGCCGCGGCGCTCATCCCCAATGACGCGTCGCTGTTCATCAATATCGGCACCACCACCGAGGCGGTCAGCCAGGCCCTGCTCGATCATGCGGGGCTCCTGGTCATCACCAACAACATAAACGTTGCCAATCGCATGCGCGTCTATCCGCGCTTTGAGGTGGTAATCGCCGGTGGCGTGGTGCGGCCGTCCGATGGCGGCATTGTCGGGGAGGCCGCGGCCGGGTTCTTCTCCCAGTTCAAGGTCGACTACGCCATCATCGGCGCCTCGGCGCTGGACGAAGAGGGCACCCTGCTCGATTACGACTATCGCGAGGTCAAGGTCGCGCAGGCCATCATCGCCAATGCACGTCACGTGATCCTCGTCGCCGATCGGGGCAAGTTCGCGCGTTCCGCACCGGTGAGGATCGCCAGGCTCGACCAGATCGGCACTTTCGTGACCGACCATTGCCCCTCCGATGGCTTCCGGGCGCTATGCGCTTCTGCCGGGGTGACGTTGATCGAGGCGGCTGCCGGCTCGCATTAGCGGCCTGCTAACCACAGCTGCATTTGGTTCTGGGGATAAGCCAATCCTAAACCCCCACGTCCCAAATTGGCCCTGATCGACGCAATCGCGCTGTGGCAGGGAGCCCGTGGATTTGAACGCGACACAGATGCAGGAGCATCGCCTCGGCTGGGTGCGGCCAACGCTGCTGCCGACGCTGGTCGCACTCGTGGTGCTGATCGCGGGCGGGGTGTTTCTCGACCGTCAGAGCAGCATACTCGACGAGGAGCGCGCAAGGGCGAGCGTGCTGACCCAGGTATCGCTCATCCGCGCCAAGCTCGAGGGCAATATCAACGGCAATATCCAGCTGGTACGCGGACTGGTCTCGACGATTTCCACCGAGCCGAATATGGACCAGGAGCGCTTTGCCGCGCTGGTTGCCAATGTCTTTGAAGAACAGAGCCAGCTGCGTTCCGTGGCTGCGGCGCCCGACATGGTCGTCGCCATGAACTATCCGGTGGAGGGCAATGAGCGCGCCCTGGGCCTTGATTACCGCCATAACCCGGCGCAGCGCGCGGCCGTCATGCAGGCGCGCGACAGCGGAAAGCTGGTGCTGGCCGGCCCGGTCGAGCTGGTACAGGGCGGCCGCGGCTTTGTCGGCCGCTTTCCCGTCTATACCAGTTCTGACCACGCTCGCAGCTTCTGGGGCATTGTCTCGGCCGTGGTCGATGTGGACCGGCTCTATGCCGATAGCGGCCTCACCGACGCCTCCCTGGCCATCGACGTATCCATCACCGGAGAGGACGCCAGCGGGGGCAGCGGCACCCGCTTCTTCGGGCCAGATCTCAGCGCCGACAACCCGATCACCGCTTCGGTTATCCTGCCCTCAGGATCGTGGGAAATCGCCGCCGTCCCCAAGGGAGGGTGGCACGCGGCGCAGGGCAACAGCCTGCAGCTGCGGGCAGCCTTGATCGCCGCAGGCGCGCTGATCCTCTTGCCAATCGTCATCACCGGCCGGCTGATGGGCGAGCGCCAGCAGCATTTCCGCGAACTCAAGTCGCGCGAAGCGGAGCTGGCGCGGCTGTCGCGGCGGCTGGGGCTGGCGCTTGATGTCTCCAAGGTCGGGGTCTGGGAAATGGACATGGCCAGCGGCAGGGAGACCTGGGACGATCGCACCAACGAGCTATACGGCCTCCCGCCTGACAACACTCCGCGCAGTCACAGGGATTGGCAAAGCGTCGTGCATCCCGAAGACCAGGAGCGGGCCGAAGCCGATTTCCGCCGCATGATCAGGGCGGGGCGCTACGAGTCGATGTATCGCATTCTCTTGCCCGACAATGGCATTCGTCATGTTCGCTCGATTGCGGCGCTCTACCGCGAACCCGGCGTGCCCGACAAGGTGGTGGGCGTCAACTGGGATGTAACGGCCGACGTGACGCTCAATGCCGAATTGCGGCGCGCCACCCAGCTGACCGAAGCGCGCAACAAGGAGCTGGAATCGGCGCGGGTGCGCATCGAGCACAATGCCCTGCATGACAGCCTGACCGGCCTGCCCAATCGGCGCTACCTCGACGAGATGCTCAAGCGCCACGCGGATGGCGGCTACCGATCAAGCGGCAGCATGGCGCTGCTCCATATCGACCTCGACCGCTTCAAGCAGATCAACGACACGCTCGGGCATGCCGCTGGCGATGCCATGTTGGTCCATGCCAGCACTATCCTGCGCGACAATTGCAGCCCAACCGATTTCGTGGCCCGCATCGGCGGCGACGAGTTCGTGCTGCTGACCACGGCGAGCGACGACGACGAACACCTGGGTGCCCTCGCCGAATGCATTGTCGAGCAGATGCGCCAGCCGGTCACCTATGAGGGCCATGAATGCCGCTTCGGGGTCAGCATCGGCATCGCTGCCGACCGGCAGGCCATCGTCGATGGCAAGCGCCTGCTCATCAATGCGGATATCGCTCTCTACCGGGCCAAGCGGCGGGGCCGCAACCGCTACGAGTTCTTCTCCGAAGCCCTGCAGGCCGAGGTCATCCATACCAAGCAAGTGGCCGACGAAATTCTCAGCGGCTTCGAGCGCAACGAATTCGTCGCGTGGTTCCAGCCCCAGTTCGACGCCAAGACACTGGACGTGGTCGGCGTCGAGGCGCTGGCCCGCTGGCAGCATCCGAGCCAGGGCATCCGCGCGCCCGATGCCTTCATGGGCATTGCCGAGGAGCTCAACGTCGTCGCCACGCTGGATCGCCTGATCCTCGAGCAGTCGCTGCAGGCACTCAGGCGCTGGGACGAAATGGGGCTGGCCGTGCCGCGGGTCTCGGTCAATGTGTCGCTCAAGCGGCTCAATGACGAGGACCTGATCACCGGGCTGCAGCAGCTCGACATCGAGCGCGGCCGTATCGCTTTCGAGCTGGTGGAATCCATCTATCTCGACGATGGCGATGCCGTGGTGGGCTGGAACATCGACAAGATCAAGGATCTGGGGATCGACATCGAGATCGACGATTTCGGCACCGGCTATGCCTCCATCGTTTCGTTGCAGAAGCTGCGCCCCCGGCGCCTCAAGATCGACCGGCAGCTGGTCAACCCGATCCTCGTCGATCCGGGACAGCGCCAGTTGCTGGCCTCGATCGTCGATATCGGCAAGTCCATGGGGATCGAGGTCGTGGCGGAAGGCGTCGAGACCATGGAACATGCCGCCATCCTGCGCGACCTGGGCTGCGATATCCTGCAGGGCTATGCCTTTTCGCGGCCGCTCAGCGCCGCTGATTTCGAAGCCTTCCTGACCAACCAGGCCTGGCGGCAGATTTCCTGACGCCCTTCTCAAAGCAGTGCTTATGGGGCATTGATCCCGCAGGCTTTGCGTGAGGAGAGTGGCATGAGCGACGAGCAGGGACGGTTCGGGATTGGTGTGGTCGGAGCCGGCATGGGGGCCAAGCCGCACGCGCTGGCACTGCAATCCCTCGGCAAGGACATTGCCGTGCTCGGCGTCTACCGGCGCGATCCGGTGCAGCGCGCCCAGTTCTGCCAGACCTACGGCTTTGCCGAAGCGGAAAGCTACGAGGCCCTGCTGGCCGATCCTCGCCTCGACGCTGTCCTGGTGCTGACGCCGCCCAATGCGCGCGAGGGCATCGTTGCCGCGGCTGCAAAGGCGGGCAAGCATGTGCTGATGGAAAAGCCGGTCGAGCGCACGCTTGAGGCGGCCGAGCGCATTGTCGGGATTTGCGATGCGGCCGGGGTGACCCTGGGCATCATCTTCCAGCATCGGTTTCGCCGCGCCTCGCGCTATCTCGCCGAAGCCGTCGCCGACAACCGCTATGGGTGGCTCGAGGCGGTGCATCTCGTCGTGCCGTGGTGGCGCCCGCAGGCGGGCTATTACGACCAGCCCGGCCGCGGCACGCTGGCGCAGGACGGGGGCGGTGTGCTCATCACCCAGGCCATCCACTCACTTGACCTGATGCTGAGCCTGTGCGGCGAGGTCAGCGCCGTCACCGCCATGGCCAAGACCACAAGGCTGCACCAGATGGAGACCGAGGACTTCGTTTCGGCCGGCCTCGAATTCGCCAACGGCGCGGTGGGTGCTGTGATGGCCACGACCGCCAGCTTCCCCGGTGGCCCGGAAAGCCTGACGCTCAATTTCGAGAAAGCCAGCGCCACGCTGACCGCCGGCAATCTCACCGTCCATACCATGGCCGGTGAGATCATCACCGAGGGCGAGGCCAGCCAGGGTGGCGGCGGCGCCGATCCGATGGCCTTCCCCTTTGACTGGCACGCCGCCCAGATCGCCGATTTCGCGGATGCAGTTCGCCATGGTCGCCAGCCGCTCAGCACCGGGCATACCGCGCTGCGCGTGCACCGGCTGATCGACGCAATGATGCGTTCGGCCAACCAGGGACAAAGGGTGGAGCTCGGCTGAGATCAGCCGCGCACCTGGGAAACGCCGTCAGCTTGCCAGCGCGGCTTTCCTGGCCAGCCTTGCCTTGATGCTCTCGACGCTCGAATTGGGCGTCGCGGCAAACAGCGTGCGCGTATAGTCGTGCTGCGGATTGCCGAACACCTCGTCGCGCGTGCCGTGTTCGACGACATCGCCGAAATACATCACCATCACCTCGTCGGCGATGTAGCGCACGACGCTCAGGTCATGGCTGATGAAGACATAGGTGAGGCCGAACTCTTCCTGCAGGTCCTTGAGCAGGTTCAGGATCTGCGCCTGCACCGACAGGTCCAGCGCCGAAACCGGCTCGTCCAGCACGAGGAAGCTCGGATTGAGCATCAGCGCGCGGGCAATGGCGATGCGCTGGCGCTGCCCGCCCGAAAACATGTGCGGATAGCGGTTGAAATGCTCGGGGCCGAGGCCGACCTTGAGCAGCATCTGCATGGCGCGCTGTCGCCGCTCGTCGCCGGGCATGTCGGTGTTGAGCAGCAGGGGTTCGGCCAGCACTTCGCCGATCTTCTGGCGCGGATTGAGCGAGCCATAAGGGTTCTGGAAGACGATCTGCACCTTCTGGCGCATGGCCTTGGTGACACCATGGGTCTTGTCCACGGTCTCGCCGTCGATCAGGATTTCGCCCGAGGTCTGCTGGTCGATCAGCGTGATCATGCGCGCCAGGGTCGACTTGCCGCAGCCGCTTTCGCCGACGACGGCGAGGGTCTTGCCCTTTTCGAGTTTGAAATTCACGCCCTTGACGGCATGGACCACCTTGGCAGGGCGAAACAGCCCACCGGAGGTGACATAGTCGCGCTTGAGGTTGCGTACTTCGAGGACGGGAGTGCTCATCGGGCGGCCCCCGCATCTTCGGCAAAGTTGAAATCGGCCACGGTGGGCAGCCGATCGCCCACGGCGTTTTCCGGCAAAGCCGAGAGCAGCGCGCGGGTATAGCTGGATTTGGGGTTCTCGAAGAGGGTCAGCACGTCGGCTTCCTCCATCTTGTGCCCCTTGTACTGCACGATCACGCGGTCGGCGGTTTCGGCCACCACGCCCATGTCATGGGTGATCATGATCAAGCCCATGCCGGTATCGGCCTGGAGCTGGACCAGCAGGTCGAGGATCTGCTTCTGGATGGTCACGTCAAGCGCGGTGGTCGGCTCGTCGGCGATCAGCAGCTTGGGGCTGCAGGCGAGCGCCATGGCGATCATGACGCGCTGGCACTGGCCGCCGCTCATCTGGTGCGGGAAGGCGCCGAGCCGTTCGGCCCCGTCGCGAATCCCCACCAGCTGCAGCAGCTCGATAGCCCGATCACGCGCTGCCCGGCCCTTGAGCCCCATATGGCGCCGCAGCACTTCCTCGATCTGGAAGCCCACGGTGAAGCAGGGATTAAGGCTTGCCACCGGCTCCTGGAAGATCATGGCAATATCCTTGCCGATGATCTGGCGCTTGTCCTGCGCGCTGATCGTCAGCAGATCGATGCCCTCGAATTCCATCTTGTCGGCGGTAACCGTGGCAGTGCCCGGTAGCAGTCCCATCACGGCCAGCATGGCCACAGACTTGCCCGACCCGGATTCCCCGACAATGGCCAGCACTTCATGCGGATCGACCGATATGTCGATGCCATCGACTGCCTTGAACAGGCCGACCGAGGTATCGAAGGCGACGCTGAGATTCTTGATATCAAGCAGAGCCATGTCTCAGCTCCTCTTGAGCTTGGGATCGAGCGCGTCGCGCAGCCCGTCGCCGACGAGATTGATCGCCAGCACGGTGATGAGAATGGCGAGGCCCGGGAAGGTCACAACCCACCACGCGCGCAGGATGAACTGGCGTGCCTCAGCCAGCATGGTGCCCCATTCTGGGGTCGGCGGCTGGGCACCCAGGCCCAGGAAACCCAGTGCTGCCGCGTCGAGAATGGCGCTGGAAAAGCTCAGCGTCGCCTGGACGATCAGCGGCGCCAGGCAATTGGGCAGGATGGTCTTGAACATCAGCCGCAGGTGGCTCGCCCCGGCGACGCGGGCCGAGGTCACGTAGTCCTTGCCCAATTCGCCGAGGACCGCCGATCGGGTCAGGCGCACGAAATGGGGCTGCAGGACCAACGAGATGGCGATCATCATGTTGAACAGGCCCGGTCCCAGGATGGCCACCAGCACGAGTGCCAGCAGCAGCGAGGGGAAGGCCAGGATCAGGTCCATCAGGCGCATGAGGAACGTGTCGACCCAGCCGCCGGCATAGCCGGCGATGAGCCCGACAATGATGCCCACGGTCAGCGAGATGGTGACCACGACGGCGCCGATCAGCAGCGAATATTGCGAGCCGTAGATCAGCCGCGACAGGATATCGCGACCCACCGCGTCGGTGCCGAGCAGGAATTCGGGGCGCCCGCCTGGCATCCACGAGGGCGGCGTCAGCAGGGCGTCGCGATATTGCTGGATGGCGGAATGCGGCGCGATCCAGTCGGCAAAGATCGCAGTCAGCACCAGCAGTATGAAGACCGTGAGGCCGATCACGGCACCGCGGTTGACGGAGAAATAATACCAGAACTCGCGCAACTGGATCAGCTTGCTGATCTTGGGCGCGGCGTTGGGATCGGCGACGGTAGCGGGAGTGGACATGTCGCCTCCTAGTTGTGCCGGATGCGCGGATTGATGAGCCCGTAGAGCACATCGACGATGAGATTGACCGCCATGACGATCAGGGCAATCAGCAGCAGGCCGGCCTGCACGACGGGATAGTCGCGCCGTGAAATGGCATCCACCATCCACTTGCCGATACCGGGCCAGGAGAAGATCGTCTCGGTGAGAATGGCGCCGGCCATCATCACTCCGATCTGGAGGCCGATCGTGGTCACCACCGGGATCAGCGCATTGCGCAGGGCATGCTGGCCGACAACCTGATGCGGCGCGAGACCCTTGGCGCGTGCGGTGCGCACGTAGTCGTCACCCAGCACTTCGAGCATGGCCGAGCGGGTCTGGCGCGCGATCACCGCCAGCGGAATGGTGCCGAGCGTCACGGTAGGCAGGATCAGGTGGCGCAGGGCCGAGATGAAGGCGCCATCCTGCCCCGAAAGCAGCGCATCGATGGTCATGAAACCGGTGACGGCCGGGAAAAAATACAGCAGGTCGATGCGGCCCGAAACCGGGGTCCAGCCCAGCGTGCCGGAGAAGAAGATGATCAGCAGCAGGCCCAGCCAGAAGATGGGCATGGAATAGCCGACTAGCGCGGTGCCCATCAGCGTCTGGTCAAGCCAGGAGCCGCGCTTGACGGCGGCGATGACGCCGGCCGGAATGCCAAGCAGGACGGCAAAGCAGATAGCGAAGAATGACAGTTCGACCGTTGCCGGGAACAAGGTCAGGAAATCGCGGACCACAGGGCGCTTGGTGGAAATCGATGTGCCGAAATCACCCTGGAAGATGCCGGAGAGATATTGCCAATACTGCTCCCAGATCGGCCGGTTGTAGCCGAACTGCTCGAGCAGCATCTGGTAGCGTTCAGGAGAGACGCCGCGCTCGCCCGCGATGAGCAGCACCGGATCACCGGGCAGCACGCGCACGAAGGCAAAGGCGAGAATGGTTATGCCGATGAAGGTCGGCACGATGAGCAGCAGGCGATGGAGGAGGAAGCGGATCATTCATGCTATCCGTTAGCAGAGGACGGCGCCGTGGCGCCGCCCTCCTGTCGCAAAAGGACCGATTACTCGGTGATGTCGACGCCGTCAAACGCGTGCGTACCCTTGGGGTCCATCACATAGCCCTGCACCTTGGTGCTCATGGGCATGAAGACCAGCGAATGGGCAATGGTTGCCCAGGGAGCTTCACGCTTGAACACGGCCTGGGCCTGCTTGTAGAGCTCGGCGCGCTCTTCCTGGCTGGTCAGGGTCTTGGCTTCCTGCACGATTGCATTGAATTCCTCGTTGCACCACTGGGCGCGGTTGGCGCCGCCGACGGCGTCACAGCCGAGCAGCACGGCGAGGAAGTTGTCCGGATCACCATTGTCGCCGGTCCAGCCGAGCAGCACGGCACCGTCACGGTCGACCTGGCTGGACTGTTCCAGATACTCGGCCCATTCCATCGAAACGATCTCGACGTTGACGCCCACTTCGGCGAAGTCGGCCTGGATCAGTTCGGCCATGCGGCGGGCATCCGGGTTGTACGGACGCGATACCGGCATTGCCCAGACCTTCATCGAGAGATTCTCGACGCCGGCTTCGGCCAGAGCAGCCTTGGCGGCTTCGGGGTCATAGACATCGTCGACGGTCGACTCGTCATAGGACCACATGGTCGGCGGGATCGGGTTCTTGGCGATCGAGGCCTGGCCTTCGAACACGGCGTCGATGATGGCCTGCTTGTCGATGGCCATGTTCAGCGCACGACGCACGGCGGCATCGTCGAAGGGTGCCTGCTGGGTGTTGTAGGCGAGGAAGCCGATATTGAGGCCTTCCTGCTCCATCAGGACCAGGTTCGGATCAGCCTTGATGACTTCCAGGTCAGCCGGGTTCGGATAGGGCATGATGTGGCATTCGCCGGCCTGCAGCTTCTGCAGGCGAACGGCCGGGTCGGTGGTGATGGCGAAGACCAGGTCGTCGATCGGCTGCACGCCACCCCAGTAGTCGTCGAAGCTGGCATAGCGGATGGCCGCATCCTGCTGGTAGTTGACGAACTGGAACGGACCAGTGCCGATCGGCTGCTGGTTCAGCATGTCCATGCTGCCCGAAGCTGCGAGCTGCTCGGCATACTCAGCCGAGAGGATCGAGGCGAAATCCATGGCCAGGTTGGCGATGAATGGCGCTTCGGGGCGGGTCAGGGTGAACTTGACCGTCATGTCATCGACCTTCTCGATCGAGGAGATCAGTTCGCCCATGGACATGGAGTTGAAGTATTCCCAGGAAATGCCGGTGGAATAGGCATGCCAGGCGTGATCGGTCTTCCACTGGCGCTCGAAGCTGAACAGCACGTCGTCAGCATTGAAGTCGCGCGTGGGCGTGAAATAGTCGGTGGTGTGGAACTTCACGCCTTCACGCAGATGGAAGGTATATTCCAGGCCATCCTCGGAGACGTCATAGCTCTCGGCCAGACCGGGTTCGGTGGTCGAAGCGCCCTTGGTGAACTGCACCAGGCGATTGTAGATCGGGCGGCTGGAAGCGTCGAATGTGGTGCCGGCGGTATAGGGAGCCGGATCGAAGCCTTCGGGCGAACCTTCCGAGCAGTAGACCAGGGTCTTGGCCTGGGCCGCGCCGGCGGTCAGGGCGATCACCGCCGATGCCGCCAGAAGCGTTTTCATCAATTTCATGATTGTTGTCTCCCACGTAAATTATGCGCATCCGGCTTGCCAACCGGAGCTTGGCGGCCAACAAAGCCTAGAATCCATGGGAGCGCAAGCGGGCAGTTTGACCATTTGGTCAATATGATGACGGTTAGAAAGCCCTTCCACAGGATCGAACGGTTTTGAAATGAACCGTCCGGTGGCGCGAGGACAGCTTGACCTGGCCTGCCGGCTGGTGATCCATGCCTGCCATGACCCAAACCATTGCCACCGCCGCCATTCTGGTCGCCGACTATGACGAGGCCATTGCATTTTACTGCGACACGCTCGGATTCAACCTCGTCGGCGACAGCGACCTCGGGGGCGGGAAGCGCTGGGTGCTGGTCGCCCCGCCCGGCCAGGCTGGGGCGCAATTGCTGCTGGCCCGGGCCGACGGCGATGCGCAGCGCGCCGCCATCGGCAACCAGGGCGGCGGGCGCGTGATGTTCTTTCTCAACACGACCCACTTCGCCCGCGACCATGCGGCCATGACGGAGGCCGGCGTGCGCTTTCTCGAGCCGCCGCGCCACGAAGCCTATGGCACGGTTGCCGTCTTCGAAGATCTCTACGGAAACAAATGGGACCTCATCGAACCCAAAAAGGGCTGATCCTGGCACTTGCGCTGCTGGCAGCACCCGTCGCGGCGCAGGAACCCGGCTGGCACTATTCGCCCCTGCCCGGCGAAGGCGACCGCGCCACGCTTGGCTGTGCCCGTGACGCGACGCCCGAGGATTTCATCTGCCTCGCCGTGCGCTGCGAGGATGATTTCTCCACCGGCATCCACATCCATACCGGCCGCCCCGACGTGCTCGGCAGCTGGGAGATGACGCTGGACCGCGAGAATGCCAGTTTCGTCGCCGAACCGTCCGATGGCCCCTATGGCGGTCGCTTCATCGAGCGGGCTGACTGGCTGCTGGAGCGGATCGGGCATGGCACGTTCATCTACCTCCGGCATGCCGATGATCCGGGCAGCTTCGCCTATATCGACCTCAGCGGCTCGCTCTATGCCATCAACAGCGCCCTGGCCTTCTGCGCCCCGCGCGTTTCGCCTGCAAACGAACCGAATGATGCTGCAGGCGTTTAATCAGCTCACCAGACAGGAGAACTCTCATGGATCGCCGCCCGCTCGGCCGCAGTGAACTCGTCATCGAACCCTTGGTCCTGGGCGGCAACGTCTTTGGCTGGACCGTGGACGAGAAACAGGGTTTCGACATTCTCGACGCCTATGTCGAGGCCGGCTTCACCGCCATCGACACGGCCGAGGGCTATCCCAACTGGGTACAAGGCAACCCTCCGGGCATGAGCGAAACGATCATCGGGAAGTGGCTCAAGGCCCGCGGCAACCGCGAGGCCCTGCATATCTTCACCAAGGTCAATTCGGCCAAGACGCCGGGCGGGCTCAAGGCCGATGCCGTCAAGTCCGCCATCGAGACCTCGCTGCAGCGCCTGCAGACCGACTATGTCGACCTCTATTTCAGCCACTGGCCCGATGACCAGGCCAGCCACGAGGAAACTCTAAGCGCCTATGACGTGCTGATCCGCTCGGGCAAGGTGCGGGTCATCGGCGCCTCCAACTACACAGCGGCCATGGTCAAGGAAGCCAACGAGACCGCGGTGATCAAGTCGCTGCAGCGCTACGAGGTGCTTCAGCCGCGCTACAATCTTTATGACCGCGCCGAATTCGAGGCGCTGCGCGAGGTGGTGCTGGCCGAGCAGATCGGCACCGTCGTGTATTACAGCCTCGCCTCGGGTTTCCTGACCGGCAAGTATCGCTCCAAGGCCGATTTCGGCAAATCGCCGCGCGGTGGTGGGGCGGAGAAATATCTCGATGCCAAGGGCGAGCGCATCCTCGCCGCGCTCGATCAGGTCGCGGGCGCCAATGACGCGACTCCCGCCGAAGTCTCGCTGGCCTGGCTCGTGGCCCAGCCCGGCGTCACTGCGCCGATCGCCTCGGCGACATCGATCGAGCAGGTCAAGAGCCTCGCCAAGGGCGTGCGGCTCAAGCTCAGCGAGGAAGATGTGGCACTGCTGACCGAAGCGGGAAAGTAAGGCACCCCTTCCCAACCTCCCCCTGAATAGGGGGAGGGGCCGATCGCGCATAGGGCACGATCAACGCGCATCACCAGCCGGATTCCTCCCCCTACAGGGGGAGGTTAGGAGGGGGTATCCCCTACCACTCGAAGTCCGGTCCGTTCTCGCGCGCGCCCATCAGGAACACGTCGCTCATCAGCCGGAGCGGCGTGGCATCGACATCGGATTCATGGCGGTCGAGCAGGTCGGCGAAATGGTCGTACATGGCGGCATATTCGCCGTCGCCATGTTCCAGGATCACCTGGTCATTGACCAGCAGCCGCCGGCCGCCGGTTTCCAGCTTGAGCACATCGCCGGTGCCGGTCTCGACGCGTATGGTCCAGATCTCACCGCTCTCCTCGAGCCAGTTGAAGCCAGCCGACAGTTTCGGCTGGTGCAACTGGCCCGACTTGAAGGTGATCTCGACATCGACCGGGGTCTGCCGGTTGGCGGGGAAGGTGAGCTTCGCCGCTTCCACGAACACCGGGAAGGGCATGATCTTGGTGAAGATCGACATGGCATTGATGCCGGGATCGCAGACGCCGAACCCGCCCGGCTCCCAAACCCAGTCCTGGCCGGGATGCCACTTGCGCACGCTTTCGCGCCAGTCGATGCGCACGGACCTGACGCCCTGCTCGGCGATGATGGCCTTGGCCCGATCCACTGCCGGATTCCACTGGCTGTGCCAGGTCTGGTAGAGCACGCGATCGAGCCGGCCGGCATGGGCGATCAAGTCGTCCAGTTCGGAAATCGTCGTCGTGGGCGGCTTTTCCATCATCACGTCCTTGCCGGCGTCGAGCGCCTCGCGGACATACTGGTGGCGGATACCGGGCGGCGTGCAGATCGAAACCAGCCCGACATCGGGCATGGCCGCATAGAGCTCTGCCGGAGTCTTGAAGGCGGGCAGCCCGTTATGGCCGAGCCCGCGCAGCGACACGGTCGCCGCCAGTTCGAAATCGTCGGAAGCATCGATCACCGGCAGGTGTTGGTCCTGCGCAATCTTGCCCACGCCGATCACCGCGATTTTGCGCTTGCCCATGTCCATCTCTCCGAGCCGATTTTTCGGGCTGTATAGAGCAGAGAGCGACGAAGCCGCCAAGTCTCGGCACCATAAAAAGTATGATTTTATTGCGGCTGTGGCGGGGCCGGCTCCCAGAGCTCGATCTGATTGCCTTCGGGATCGTGTATGCGGGCAAACCGCCCTGTCTCTGGCGTGTCCCATTCGTCGGGTCTCGTCTCGACCGCGATATCGGCGGCACGCAACCGGGCCATCATCGTGTCCAGGTCATCGACGCGGAAATTGATCATCCACTGCTTGTCGGCCGGAAAATAGGTGGTCGTCTGCTTGAACGGGGCAAAGACGGTTGGCCCCTCCTGCTGCGTCCAGAGCTCCGTCACCCCAAGATGTTCGTCGTACCAGGCTGCCAACGCGGCAGTGTCCTGCGCACGGAAGAACCAGCCGCCAATACCAGTCACCTTCGCCATTGCGTCCTCCTCAAGGTCGGCAATTGCCCCGGCAGCGATGATACTACCGGATCAGGATGGCACGAAAGTCGTTGACATTGGTGCCGGTCGGCCCGGTGACCAGCAGGTCGCCAATGGCGTGGAAGGCCCCCCAGGCATCATTGGCGGCCAGCGCCGCCAGCGGATCGATGCCTGCCTTGCGCAGGCGCGTTGCCGTCCCGCCATCGGCAAAGGCGCCGGCATTGTCCTGCGATCCGTCGATGCCATCGGTATCGGCCGCCAGCGCCGATATCCCCTCGATACCGTCAATGGCGATGGCGAAGGCGAGGAGGAATTCGGCGTTGCGTCCGCCCCGGCCGCCCTCGCCCCGCAGGGTCACGGTGGTTTCCCCGCCCGACAGCAGCACGACGGGCTTGTTGAAAGGGCGGTTGCGCTGTGACACTTCGCGCGCCATCGCCGCCAGCACCTGGGCCACATCGCGCGATTCACCTTCCACCGCGTCGGAGAGGATGGCCGCCTCGACCCCCTTGGCGCGGGCGAGTTCGGCAGCCGCATCGAGCGAGAGGGCAGCGGAGGCAATGGTGCGCACGCTGTTGCGGGCAAAGACCGGATCGCCGGGCAGTGGCGCCGGATTGTCATCTCCTGCCAGCAGCGCATGCGCGTGGGGCGGCAGCTCCAGCCGATAGAGATTGGCATATTTGCGGGCCAGTTCGCGCGAGCCGGTCATGGCGATGGTCGGACCCGATGCGACGACCGCGGGATCGTCGCCCGGGACGTCGGAGACGATCAGCGTTGCCACGCGCGCCGGGGCGCAATGGGCCGCCAGGCGTCCCCCCTTGATCACCGAGAACTGGTTGCGGATGAGGTTCATCACCGAGATTGGCGCGCCCGAGGCCAGCAGCGCCCGGTTGATCGCCTGTTCATCGTCAAGCGTCAGGCCGGGGGCCGGCGCGGGCAACAGGGACGACCCGCCGCCCGAGATCAGCGCGACCACGAGATCATCGGGCGACAGACCCGATACCGTCTCCATGATCCGCCGCGCAGCAAGAAAGCCAGCCTCGTCGGGCACCGGATGGGCGGCCTCGACGATCTCGATATGCCGGCAGGTCTCGGCATAGCCATAGCGAGTCACTACCAGGCCGGAGAGCGGGCCGTCCCAGGCCTCCTCGAAAGCCCGCGCCATTTGGGCCGACGCCTTGCCGGCGCCGATGACGACGGTGCGGCCGGCCGGCTTTTCCGGCAGATGAAGCCTCACAGCCAGGGCGGGTTGCGCCTGCGCCACGGCATGGTGAAACATCTGTTCGAGCAGGGCGCGATCCATCATCTCTCTCGGCTTGCGATTCGCTGCGGGCAAGGGTAGCCAGCATGGGGGCGCATGCACAGGTGTCAAACCACCGACACAGAATTCGCCTAGCGGCAGGCCAGGAGTTTCCATGACCGAACGATTCGCGATCTACTATGCCCCCTCGGCCACCAGCAATCTCTGGGAACGGGCTGCCACCTGGCTGGGCCGCGATGCCAGCGATGGTACCCTGCTCAGCGGCGCGGTGGCGGGCATCGAGCGCGGTCGCCTGCTCAATCTCACCCAGTCGGCCAATCGCTACGGCTTCCATGCCACGATCAAGGCGCCGATGGCCCTCGCGGAGGGTATGTCCGAAGCCGAGCTGCGCGAGGCGCTCGGCGCCTTCGTCGGCCAGCATGAGCCGTTCAGCCTCGGCAGGCTCAGGCTGGCCCCGCTGCAGGGCTTCCTCGCGCTCATGGCCGAGAAGGAAACCGAGCGGTTGCAGGATTTCGCGGCCCATGTGGTGGAGGCGTTCGAGCCGTTCCGCGCGCCGATGAGCACCAGGGATCGCGCCGCACGGGCGGGCAAGGGATTGAGCGAGCGACAGATGGAACTGCTGGATGGCTATGGCTATCCCTATGTCTTCGAGGAATTCCGCTTCCACATGACCCTGACCGACCGACTGGCCGAGGACGAGGCGCAGGAGATCGTGCAGGCGGCCAGCACCTGGTTCGGTCCGGTCCTCGAGGACGAGGTGATCCTGGACCGGCTGTGCCTGTTTCATGAGCCTGATGCCGGCAAGCCCTTCCGGCGGGTGGCCGATTTCAAGCTCGGGGCGCAGGGCTGATGGCTGAAACCGGCTTTCGCAACGCACGGATCGTCCTGGCTGACACCATCGTCGAGGGAAGTCTGCTCAGCCGTGACGGCGTCATTGCCGCCATCGATGCCGGCGCAGCGCAAAGCGGCGAGGACCTCGATGGCGACTACCTGATCCCGGGTCTTGTGGAGCTTCATACCGACCACCTGGAAAACCACTATCGGCCACGGCCCGGCGTGTTCTGGGATGCGCGGGCGTCGCTGCATGCCCATGACGTGCAGATTGCCGGTTCCGGCATTACCACGGTGTTCGACGCGGTCCGCATCGGCTCGGATCTCGACATGCCCGAAATGCTTGAACATGCCGGGCGCATGGTGGGCGCTGTGCGGGAAGCGCGCGAGGCTGAGTGGCTGCGCGCCGATCACCTGATCCACCTGCGCTGCGAGCTGCCCAGCACCGACGTCACCGAGCATTTCGAGAGCTTCGTGGACCATTCCACGACGCGGCTGATCTCGCTGATGGATCACACGCCCGGGCAGCGCCAGTTCACCTCGCTCGAAACCTACAAGCTCTTCTACAAGAAGCAGCTCGGCGGCACCGAGGCGGAAGTGGAGCGCTACCTGGCCGCCGCGCTGGCCCAGCATGAGCGCTATGCCGGTCCCAATCGCCGGCATCTGGTGCGGCGGGCGCGGGAATTGGGCCTGGCCATGGCCAGCCATGACGATGCGACGCTGGCCCATGTCGAAGAAGCGGTCGAGGATGGCGTCGCAATCGCCGAGTTTCCCACCACGCTCGAAGCCGCCGCTGCCGCCCACGATGCGGGTCTCGCCATCCTGATGGGCGCGCCCAACGTGGTGCGCGGCAAATCCCATTCGGGCAATATCTCGGCCACCGACCTAGTCCGCGCGGGGCTGCTGGACATTCTCAGTTCCGACTATGTGCCCTTTGCATTGTTGCAGGCGGGCTTCGTGCTGCCGCAGCGGGTCGAGGGCCTTGGCCTGCCGGCAGCCTTGGCGACCGTCACGCGCAATCCGGCCAAGGCTGCCGGGCTCGATGATCGCGGCGAAATCGCCGTCGGCAAGCGCGCCGATCTGGTTCAGGTGCGGGTGATCGAGGGGCTGCCCGTCGTGCGGGGCGTCTGGCGGCAGGGCGTGAGGGTGAGCTGACAATGGCGCGACCGCTCGGTTCATTTGTCCTCGTCGTCGGCCCTTCGGGTGTCGGCAAGGACACGCTGATCGATGGCGCCCGCCAGGCGCTGGGCAATGACAAGCGCTTCGTCTTCGTGCGTCGCCTCGTCACCCGCCCGGCCGACGCCGGCGGCGAGGAGCATGACAGCCTCGATAGCGAGAGCTTCCGGCAGATGGAACAGGCTGGCCGATTTGCGCTGTCATGGGATGCGCATGACCTGCGTTATGCCCTGCCCCTCAGCGTCGATACCGACCTGGCTCTGGGCAAGATCGTCGTCGCAAATGTCTCGCGCCATGTCGTGGCCCAGGCACGGGCGAAATACCCCGCCTGCGCGGTCCTGCTGATCACGGCGGAAATTTCCTGCCGCGCCGAGCGGCTGGTGCGGCGCGGGCGAGAGAATCCCGAGCAGATCACCTCCCGCCTGGCGCGCGAAAGCGCCCCGGTGCCGGCCGGCATCAGCCCGATCATCATCGACAATTCCGGGCCCCTGGCCATCGGCATCACCGCCTTCGTCATGGCGCTGCGCGGCATTGCCGCCCAGGAATAGGCCGGTTTGAACCAGTCGCATTCTGGTGCGTTGCATAACCTGCAAGCGTCAGGAGAATTCTATGAGCCGCAATGGACTATATGCCGTGATCGCCATTCTGCTGGTCGCGGTGGTGGGCTTTGCCATCTATTCCTATCAGCAGGAGCAGGCCCGTCCCGGTGTCGAAGTGCGGATCGATGAGCAGGGAGTATCCATCGATGGTAATGGATAGCATAGGCGACGTCCGTCGCCAGGCGATCGCCACAGCCATAACCGGCGAATTAGAGCGGCAAGCACATGAAGGTGCCGCACGCATCGATATCGAGGCGCTCGCCGAGGCCATCGATCTGGCGCTCGACCCGGTCCCGCCGGCCAATGAGGGCCGGCGCCCGCACGAGCTCAATGCGACAAACGACGACTAGCCCAGCCTAGCCGGGAGGCGGCCGCTCAAGCGACGTCGCCATCTCCCTTGGCCACCGCCTGCGACACGGCGAAATGG
>JADKLW010000193.1_pt1 | contig 32459 bp, 30 predicted proteins | sample 8641881 | NCBI WGS metagenome assembly JADKLW01 (sample SAMN16272185, study PRJNA661076) | feces metagenome | isolation source: fecal sample from diarrhoea affected cattle B | host: Bos taurus | place: South Africa: Lokaleng Village, Mahikeng | collected 2019-09 | reverse complement strand
GTCTCCATCGCTTTGATTTGCGAACACCTGCGGTAATGTGAACACGCCCTAGCCATTGCTATACAAGGGCTAGAGGCCGATTTAATGCATAAAAACCCGCAGGCGCCGGCGCCAGGCGGGTTTTTTTGTGGGTCGCTTTGGGCCGTGCCCGATGCAGAAACGGGTCGGCATGGGCTATTTGTCAAGCGCCTGCCATGTTGGCAACCACGGCTTGCCACGGGGCTCGACTGCGGGCAAGGGGCACTCGCACAATCGCGTCCATCTTTGGCTCTGGAGTGCCCTGTGCAAACTCAACGCTCGTCGCCCGCCCTGACGCTGGCTGCGCTGGGGGTGGTGTATGGCGATATCGGCACCAGCGTGCTGTATGCGCTCAAGGAAGTGTTTGGCTCCGGCCATGTCTCGTTGACTACAGAGCACATCTACGGCGTGCTGTCGCTGGTGGTGTGGACGGTAACCGTCATCGTCTCGATCAAATACGTGATGCTGGTGCTGCGCGCCGATAACCAGGGCGAAGGCGGGCTGGTGGCCATGCTGGCACTGGCCTCCAAGGCGGTGGCCTGCCACCCCCGACTGCGCAGCGTGCTGATGGTAGTGGGCATTTTTGGTGCCTGCCTGTTTTATGGCGATGGGGTGATTACGCCGGCCATTTCGGTGCTGTCTGCGGTGGAAGGGCTGGCAGTGCTGTCGCCCCAGTTGTCACCTGCGGTGGTGCCGCTGACGCTGGTGATTTTGCTGGCGCTGTTTCTGGTACAAAAGCGCGGCACAGCGGGCATTGGCCGCTGGTTTGGGCCGGTGATGCTGCTGTGGTTTGTGAGTCTGGCGGCGCTGGGGCTGTGGCAGATTGCGCAGCAGCCGCACATTCTGTGGGCGCTGAGCCCGCACCACGCCGTGCTATTTGTGCTGCAAGCGCCGGGCACGGCCTTTGTGCTGCTGGGCGCGGTGGTGCTGTGCGTGACAGGGGCCGAGGCGCTGTACGCCGATCCGCCAGGCGTGGTTTGGCGTGGCCATGCCGGCCTTGCTGATCAACTACCTGGGTCAGGGCGCTTTGCTGCTGGAGCAACCGCAGGCCGTGGGCAACCCGTTTTTTGCCATGGCTCCCAGAGAACTGCTGCTGCCGCTGGTAGCGCTGGCCACAGTGGCCACGGTGATTGCCTCGCAAGCCCTGATTACGGGGGCTTTTAGCGTGACCAAACAGGTGATCCAGCTGGGCTACCTGCCCCGTCTGCAGGTGGTGCACACCAGCGAAACAGACCGGGGCCAGATCTACCTGCCTATGGTCAACTGGGGCCTGTGCGCCGGTATTGCGCTGGCGGTGGTGTTCTTTCAGTCCTCGGGTGCGCTGGCCGCAGTCTATGGCGTGGCGGTGACGCTGGACATGCTGATCACCACGGTGCTGACGTTTTTTGTAGTGCGCTGGGGCTGGAAGTACCCGCTTGTGCCGGTGGCCACCGTCACGCTGTGCTTTTTGGCGGTGGATGTGGCGTTTTTTGCATCCAATTTGCTCAAGCTGGCCGATGGCGGCTGGTTTCCGCTGGCCATTGGCGGCGGCATGTTTGTGCTGATGCGCACCTGGCAGCAAGGGCGGCTGCTGATGCAGCGCGCCATGGAGCACCACGCGCTGGCGCTGCCGGATTTCTTGCGCAGCCTGCGCAGCGACAGTGTGGCGCGCGTGCAGGGCACGGCGATTTTTCTGTCCTCCCAAGTGGGCACGGTGCCCAGCGCCTTGCTGCACAACCTCAAGCACAACAAGGTGCTGCACCAGCGCAATCTGTTTGTGACGGTGCACTATCAGGAGCTGGCCCACATTGCCCCGGCACAGCAGGGCACGGCACTGGAACTGGGGCACAACTGCTGGCAGGTGGTGTTGCATCTAGGTTTCAAGGATGAGCCGCATGTGCCGCGCCTGCTGCAGCGTCTGTCCAAGCAGGGTGCTTTACCGTACATCCCGTTGATGGAGACCAGCTACTTTCTCTCGCGCGACATCGTCGTGCCACAGCGCGCTGCAGGCATGGCACTGTGGCGTGAAAAACTGTTTGCGCAGATCTACCGCAATGCCAGTTCTGCCGCAGACTTTTTGCACCTGCCGCCACGACATGTGGTGGAGCTGGGTAACCAGATCGTGATTTGAGGGCTGCCAGAAGCACTAACGGTTTTGATAGCTGCCAACCCAAGCTACATCAGGGCTAAAGAAAAAACCCCGCAGCTTATACAGCCTGCGGGGCTTGGGGTTAGTGCCTTGCGATCAACTGACCGTGATGGTCTTGATGGCTGTCAGGGTGTGACCCTGGTCATCTTTCCACAGCATGGTCAGATCGCCGCTTTGGCGCGCCTTGAAGGTGAACTCGACGTATGGGTTCTGGGAAATTGAAGTGCCCAGATCCCAGACAAAGATCAGCTTGCCCGCCATCTTGGCTTCAAAGTGGTTAACGATGTGGCGGGGGCGGGGCTGGCCGGTGGCCGGGTCGTTGCGCAGGCCGGTTTCCATCACGTGTTCCATCTGCGCGCGCACGCGCAGGATGTCGCCGGCTTTGGGGGCTTCGTTGCTGACCCAGACGCGGGCAGGTTTGTTCATGCTCATAAATCGCGCTCCTGCCTTACATGCCGCAGCCGCTGGCGGCCACGGTCACCATCTGCTTGCCTGCCAATACCTTGCCGCTTTTCATGCGCGCCAGTACATGCACGGCTTGCGACTGGCTCAGGCGAATGCGGATGGCCGCTTCCGCCGTGCCGGTATCGGCCATGAACTTGATGCGACACGCCAGCGGGGTGGGATTGAGCTCGGCCACCACCATGAGTTCCTCGCACCAATCGGTATCCGTGATCGGCAGTGTCACCTTGGCTTTGACGGGCACGGCGCTGGGGTTGTCGGCCAGCACCGGAATGTCCAGCTGCAGGCCTTCAGCTTGTGGCTTTGCACTGCCGATGAACTGCTCCATGGTTTTTTTAAATTCCACGGGGTTGGGTGCTAGAGGGCCGACCAGTGGGACGGATGGCTGGATCTGTGCCAGGGCTGGCAGGGCCAAAGTGGCCCCAACTGCCGCAGCGCCCGCCACCAACTGGCGGCGCGTCAGGGAGTAAGAAGGTGTGAGGTTCATGGCTTAGATGCCCAGGAAGTCGCTGAACTTGGAACGGGCCCAAGCAAAGTCTTCCTTGACCAGGTCGGACGTACGAACGTCCATATCGATTTGCGTTTGATGCACGTTGCCAGAGGCCGCGTCGATCTCGTACTCGAACTTGACCGAGATTTCTTCCTGTGGGTCGCCATTGACCATCATGTAGCACAGGTTGTCGGGCAGCAGGGGCGTGACTTCTTGGCCGGCCACGCGCTGCGCAATGTTCTTGGCCACGATCTGGCCAATGTAGTTGGCCACGTGTGCGCTCTTGGGGTAGTGACCAAACTGGGGCGAGATCGCGCCCATCAAGTCGCCCACAAAGTAGACGCTGTCGTCCGTCTTGGCAGTGAAGTAGCGGTTGTCCATATCAGCCCAGCCCGTGGGCTTGCCGGTTTGGGCATCTTTGCCAATCAGGTCGGCCCACCACACCATCTCAGCGGCCTGGTGGGGTGGCATCAAGATGGCATCGTCAAACTTGAACTCGCCGGCAGCGGTCTTGATCGTCTTGTTGAAGGGGTCGACCTCTTGCACGCGGGCATTGGGCACGTGGGTGATGATGTCCGGATACAGCTCGTCAAACGCTTGCTTGTAGCCCACGCCAATGGGTGCGATCTTGGGCTTGGGATCGAGGATGACGATCTTGCCGGGGATCTTGTTTTTCTTGATGTGCCAGGCGATCAAGCAGGCGCGCTCATACGGCGAAGGGGGGCAGCGGTGCGGTGGTGGTGGCAGCGTCATCACCATGGTGCCGCCCTTGAAGTTCTTGACCTTGTTTTTGAGCGCATGCATTTCCTGGTTGGGAATGTACGCATTCGGAAAATGCTTGCGCGTGTAGTCAATCGCCTTCTGGTCATTGCCAAACCAGGCTTCGTAGTCGTTGCGGATACCGCCCGACAGGATCAGGAAGTCGTACTCGATCAGGCCGTGGGCCGTGCGCACCAGTTTTTTGTCGCGCTCAAAGCCGGTGACTTCAGTTTGCAGCAGGTGGTAGCCGTACTTGTTGGCCGGGTGCAGCATGTCGTGGTTGACGAAGTCGGTGTTGACCACGTCAATCAGCCACTTGTTGCTCATGGGGCCTGACCAGAACGTGGGGTTGCGCTCGAGCAGCACCACGTCGGAGTTGGGGATCAGCTCGCGCAGGTAGCGCGCAGCGGTCATGCCGCCCCAGCCACCACCGCAGATCACAATGCGCGGGCCTTTGCCGGTACGGGGCAGGATGCGCGATTGCGGGGTCATGATGGCAGGGGCAGCCAGCGTGGCAATCGGCGCTGCAGCGGCAGCTGCGCCCAGCGCCATCGCGGGCGGGGTCATCAAAAAGTGGCGGCGTTGCATGTGGGGATTTCCTCCAAGTCATTAATAAGCCGCAGCACCACCGTGGTGGCTGGCGCGTGCGGAGATGTCATCAAGACCAGCGCTGACCTGCTGTGTCCAATGCAAAGCTTGCAATGGCGATAAGAGCAAAGGGAAGCGAGTATGCGATGCCCCCGAAGGGCTGCACATCCCATGCGCTCAACAGAACTCAAACCAAGACGGGCTTGAGCGTTGATGTGTGACGGGGAACAAACCACATCACACAGGCATGGATAAGGGGGAGAATCCCTCTTAGCCGACACGCGGCACAAGCAGAGCTGTCTGCGGCGGATTCTAGATGAATGCGTTATATCGATAGCCAACTCGCACCAAGCGGGTGCGAATTGGCTGTCAGCGCGGCAAGACTTTGAGTGCAACCCACGCGCCCAGCAAGATGCCCAGTACGGCGGGCGCTGTCGCCCACGCCAGGGTGGTGATACCGGTCAAACCCTGGCCGATGGAGCAGCCTGCTGCCAGCAAACCGCCAAAACCCATCAGCCAGCCGCCGATGGCGCTCTTCGCCAGATGTGCTGGCCCGTTAAAGCCCTCCCAACGTGCAGTGCGGGTGATCTGCGCGGACAAAAAGGAGCCCACCAGCACGCCCAGTACCAAGGCAGAAGCGGCGGCAAACTCACGGCCCACGGCCACTTGCACGTAAAGCAGGGTTTCGGCAATGGGGGAGATAAAGCTCAGGGAGGTGAGTTTGGCGGGCTCAAATTCGTCCACCCCCACATGTGCACTGATCCACCAGCCCAATGCCACCAAGCCGCCAATCACCACGGCACTGATCCATTGCGCCGGGCTGCGGCGCAGGGCCGGGCGGTACAGGGCGTAGGCTGCCAAGAGCAATGCAGGAATAATAGCTATCAGCCCATACGCAGCAAGGGCTGAGTAGCCATTTGACATTAAATGCTGCTGCACCGTGGCGTGCTCCAGCGTGCTTGGCGCAATGCCCTGTAGCCACTGCCGCAGCGGCACCAGCACGCCGGTAGAACTGGCCTGCGCGCCCAGCGCCAAAAACACCACCGTGACCAGCGAACGCAGATTGCCGCTGGCCAGCAGCACCAGAGAGCGCGCGCCGCAGGCATTCGCCAGCACCATGCCCAGGCCAAAAATGGCACCACCGATCCACACGCCCACCACTGAGAAATTGGGACGCACGATCTGTGCCTTGCCCAAGTCCACCACTTCAGCCAGTTGCAGCCCTTGTGAAGCCAGCAAGGCTACGGCCAGCGCCAGCGCAAAGGCTTGCAGCGCCGACGCGGTATCCCGTGGCTCACTGCTGTCTAAACCCATTGTCTGGCGCAGCCCGCGCAGCAGGCAAAAGCGCCCCCAGCGTGCGAACACCCCGAAGGCCAGACCCAAGAAAAATGTAGACCACAACAACATAAGGACTCCTTCAGCAGCGCGCATGCTAAACCAGCGCCCCGGCAGTCAAAAGCCCCGCACTTGAATACATCAGGTGCGGGGCTTATAGGCCAAGAGAAGGCCGACAGCCTTCTTGGGTGGCAGATCAGCGGTCCCAGATGTCCGCGCTGATGGCCTTGTACCAGGCTGCGCCGTAGTCGGCCTCGGCCTTGCGAAAACCTGCATCGGCATTGGCGGGGCTCACGCCACCAGAACCGGGCACTTCAATCATCTTGCCGCCTTCGGAGCGGTAGACGCCGGCCACAGAGATACCGTAGTCCGTGCCAATCAGGCTGTAGCAGGTGTTGGCGAAAGCGCCGGTCGATATGGGCTTGCCCGTCAGCTCAGCCGCAATGGCCGCGGCAGCCACCTTGCCTTGCGTGTTGGCTGCAAAGCCAGACTTGGGCATGGGGGCCGCCTGCGTGGCATCGCCCAGCACATACACGTCTTTGACCTGCTGCGATTCAAAGCTCTCGGCCTTGATGGGCACCCAGCCGCTGGCGTCCGTGACACCTGCGCGGTCGGCAATAAAGCCTGCCTTTTGCGGCGGGATGACGTTGAGCACATCGGCCTTGTGCTTGGTGCCAAAAGCGGTTTCCACTTCCAGATTTTTGGCATCCACACGCACCACCTGGCCGTCGTCCGCTTGTTTGACCCATTCGATCATGTCGCCGTACAGCGCCTTGTAACCCGACAGGAACAAGCCCTGTTTGGAGAACGCGTCCTTGTTGTCCAGCAGCAAAATCTTGCTCTTGGGTTTGTGCTGTTTGAAGTAGTGGGCCACCATGGCCGCGCGCTCGTACGGGCCGGGCGGGCAGCGGAAGGGGTTGGCGGGAATCACCATCACCAACTTGCCGCCGTCAGGCATGGCGTCCAGCTGCTTTTTCAACAACTCGGTCTGCACGCCCGCCTTCCAGGCGTGTGGCGCCAGTTGCGCTGCAGCCTCGTCATAGCCTTCCAGCGCATTCCAGCGCATGTCGATGCCGGGCGACAGCACCAGCCTGTCGTAGCTCAGGGCCTGACCGGTGGACAGCAGCACGCGTTTGCCCGATGTGTCTACGTTGTCCGCACGGGCGTGGATGACTTCAACGCCCGCTTTGCGCAGACCGTCATAGCTGTGACCAATGCTGTCCCAGGTGCGCAGGCCGGCCAAATACAGGTTGGAGAAAGGGCAGGTGTAGAAAGTTTGCGCGGGCTCAATCAGCGTGACGCGCACCTGCGGCGCACGGGCTTTGAGGTAGCGCGCCGCAGTGGCGCCGCCAAAGCCACCACCTACGACGACCACATGGGCAGAACCGGCTTGGGCACGCACGATAGAGGGCAGGGCCAAAGAGGCAGCACCGGCGACAGCGCTACCCAGAACAGTGCGGCGATTGAAAGACATCGACATTATTTGGCCTCCTGGCTGAACCACTGGGCGAGGGCTTGAATCTGGGCATCGTCATAGCCCTTCATCAAACGGGTCATGACCGTGGCATCGGTGGCGGTGCCGGCCTTGAAGGCCTGCATGCGGGCCAGCAGGTGGCGTTCATTCACGCCGCGCAGGCTCGGAATGCCGCCGGTGCTGCGGCCATCCGGGCCGTGGCAGTTGGCACAGGTGCCTGCAATCAGCGAAATATCTTGCACAGTGGGGCCAGCAGCAGCGGGCGCAGCAGCGAGCGCAGCAGCGGGCGCAGCAGGTGCTGTCTGGGCCATGGCCGCGGGGGTCAGCAAAGCTGCGGCCAGGCACAGGGCGGGGCGCAGAGTGCGTACGGGTGACAAAGGCATGCGGTCTCCTAATCGATCGCGTGCCGGTGGGCGGGTGGTGCCGCGCATCCGGCGATGTCAACGTGGGGTGCCAGATGGGGCACGGGTGTGGTGTGCCATCCCAGCAAGTTAGAGCGCCGAATTCTAAGTAACGCCTTGCAACGATGGGTTAGAAGCATCTGCATCCTGCATATAAGCACCGCTGATCGTGCCTGTTGGCAAGTCCTGGCGGTGCCCAAGATGCAGTGCTTCAGGAGCGCTCAATATCAATAGATGAGCTACTAGCCATTGCTGCATAAGGGCTAGAGGCTAAAAAGGCTTGCAATCTTCAGCAAGAACGCAAGCCTTGGAGTGGGCGCGAAAAGAGAGCTTAGACAGCTTGTTTAGCGATGCGGGTCAGATCAACGGTTGCCATGACCTAGCTTGCACTGCATACAGCGCGGCGCTTAGTCCTCGGTTTCTTCGTCATCGTCGAGCAATGCATCAGCAGCTTTGCCGACCCCTTTGCCGACAATTTTGACCGTGCCCACTGCGGCATCCACAGCCAAGCCCGCCACGGAGGCAGCGGCGCTGACCACGGTGTAAGTAATGCAGCCTGTGAGCAGCAGGCATGAAAAAGCCCCCACGGCCAAAAGACGCAGGGGCTGGTGTACGCGGTGCAGGCGTTGCATGCCAGGCATTAGCCGATGCGCATGCCGGGCTGCGCGCCGGGGAAGGGCTCCAGCACATAGATGCCGGGTACGGCCTTTTCATCAGCGTGGCTGGCGGCCAGCACCATGCCTTCAGAAATGCCGAACTTCATCTTGCGCGGTGCCAAGTTGGCGACCAGCACGGTGAGCTTGCCTTGCAGATCTTCGGGCTGGTACATGCTGGCAATGCCGCTAAACACATTGCGTGTCTTGCCTTCACCAGCATCCAAGGTCAATTGCAGCAGCTTGGTGGAGCCTTCAACGGGCTTGCACTCGACGATCTTGGCAATGCGCAAATCGATTTTTGCAAAGTCATCAATCGTGATGGTGGGGGCGATTTCTTCGCCACCGGGCTTCACAGCTTCCACCACGGGGGTTGCTGGGGGCTCAAACAAGGCATCGAGCTGCTCAATCACCACGCGCTGCATCAGGTGCTCGTATTTGCCAATGCCGTGGCCAGCGCCCAGCAGGGTGTCAGCATCGGCAAATTGCAGGGGGGCTACGTTCAAGAAAGCTTCGACTTGCACGGCCACGGCGGGCAGCAGAGGCTTCAAGTAAATCGTCAGCAGGCGGAAGGCTTCGATACAGGTGCTGCACACGTCTTGCAGGCGCGCATCCATGCCTTCTTTTTTCGCCAGCTCCCAGGGCTTGTTGGCGTCGACATAGCTGTTGACCTTGTCGCACAGGGCCATGATGTCGCGCGCAGCGCGGGCCGAGTCGCGGTTTTCGTAAGCCGCCACAATGCCGTCTTTGGCAGCGCGCAACTGCGCCAGCAGGGCCTGGCCATCTTCCGATACCGCGCCCAGCTTGCCGTCAAAGCGCTTGGCAATAAAGCCGGCCGCACGGCTGGCAATGTTCACGTACTTGCCGATCAGGTCAGAGTTCACGCGCAGCATGAAGTCTTCGGCGCTGAAGTCGATGTCTTCGTTCTTGCCGTTGAGCTTGGCGCCCAGGTAGTAGCGCAGCCACTCGGGGTTCATCTTGAGTGCCAGGTACTTGAGCGGGTCCAGGCCGGTGCCGCGGCTCTTGCTCATCTTCTCGCCGTTGTTCACGGTCAGGAAGCCGTGCACGCAAATCTTGGTGGGCGTCTTGCGGCCGCTGAACTTGAGCATGGCCGGCCAGAACAAGGTGTGGAAAGTGACGATGTCTTTGCCGATGAAGTGGTACTGCTCCAGTGCGGGATCGGCCATGTAGGCGTCGAAATCTTCACCGCGCTGATTTAAAAGGTTCTTGAGCGAAGCCAGATAGCCCACGGGCGCGTCCAGCCACACATAGAAGTACTTGCCCGGCGCGTCAGGAATTTCAATGCCAAAGTAGGGCGCATCGCGGCTGATGTCCCAGTCGTCCAGGCCTTCGCTGGTCGTGCCATCGGGGTTGGTGCGCACGCCAAACCATTCTTTGACCTTGGCGGCCACTTCAGGCTGCACATGCTTGCCGTTTTGCGTCCACTCGGCCAGGAATTCGACCGCGCGCGGGTCAGACAGCTTGAAGAAGAAGTGCTCCGACGTACGCATCTCGGGCTTGGCGCCCGACAGGGCCGAGAACGGGTTGATCAAGTCCGTGGGTGCATACACCGCGCCGCAGGACTCGCAGTTGTCACCGTACTGGTCTTTGGCGTGGCACTTGGGGCACTCGCCCTTGATGAAGCGGTCGGGCAGGAACATGTTCTTGGCGGGGTCAAAGAACTGCTCAATCACGCGAGTTTCGATAAAACCAGCCGCCTTCAAGTCCAGATAGATCTGCTTGGACAGCTCATGGTTTTCCGGGCTGTCGGTGTTGCTCCAGTTGTCAAAAGCAATGTGAAAGCCATCCAGGTACTGCTTGCGGCCTGCGGCAATGTCGGCCACGAACTGCTGGGGCGTTTTGCCCGCTTTTTCAGCCGCAATCATGATGGGCGCGCCGTGGGCGTCGTCCGCACCGACGAAGTTGACTTGGTTGCCCTGCATTCGCTGCGCACGCACCCAAGTGTCGGCCTGGATGTATTCCATGATGTGGCCGATGTGGAAATTGCCGTTGGCATACGGCAGGGCGGTGGTGGCGAAAATCTTGCGTGGGGACATGAGGGGTCTTCTCGTTGGGCTAAGCAAAGCAACCCATGATTTTAGAAGCCCTGCGCGCCTTGTGCAGCCAATGCGGCAATGTGCCTGTATTGGCTTGATTTTCAGGAGCTGCTAACGCTGCATAGATGCGGGCTGGCAGGCCTTTTGGGCATACATCTGTTGGTCGGCATGCTTGAGCAGGCTTTGCACGTCCTGCGCATCCTGCGGGTACAAGGCAATGCCAATGCTGGCCCCCAGATGCACCACCTCACCTGCTGGAATACCTTGCAGCGTGGTCAGCGGCAGGCTGATAAGTTCCACCAACTTGTCGCTGGCCGCCTGGGCGGTGTCCATGCGGTCTATGCCGCGCAGCACCACCACAAACTCATCACCGCCCAGGCGGGCGACATGGTCGCCAGTACGGACATGGCTGCGCAGGCGTTGCCCTACCTCCTGAAGTGCCAGATCACCGTTGTCGTGGCCCCAGCGATCATTGAGTAGTTTGAAAAGATTCAAATCCATGAACAGCAGCGCAAAGGCCTCGTGCGCGCTGTCGTCTTGGGCAGGTGCGGTCAGTGCCGTCAATACGTGATTTAAGGCACTGCGGTTGGCCACGCCGGTGAGCTTGTCGGTAAACAGTTCCTGGCGCATATGGCCAAAGCTGCGGGCCAGATCGCCCACTTCATCGACGCGGCTGGAATGAAAACTGGTGCTGATATCGCCCTTGCCCACACGGCGCACGGCCTTGGACAGGGCGCGCACATCGTCGGCAATGCGGCCAAACAAGCGGATGCCAATCACCAAGGCCAGCAGCAGGCACAGGACACCCGCCACCAGCACCCACTCCACCAGACGGGAGACGTCAGCCAGCAAGGTCGCGCGCGGCACCGCCACGACTGCCATCCAGTCCAGGCCTGCGTGGTCAGTCACACGCACAAAGGCCGCATGCACGGGCTGACCGTCCGCATCCTGGAAGTGCATGCTGTGTACGTTGGAGAGAAATTCGTGGGTCTTGGGCGCAGCTTCGTTGAAGTGCTGGCGCGTTTGCAGGTAAATACTTTGAACCAGTGCGTGGTCTGCGGTGTGAGCGGTCAGCCGTTCAATGCGTCCGGCATCGGCAACGCGCACATTGCGCATGCCGGAGATGGCCACCAGTTGGCCGTTGGGCTCAATCACAAAGGCCAGGCCCTGGACGCTGCTGGCCAAGTCTTCCGCAACGTCGTTGAGCGCACGCAACGGCACATCGGTCGCCACCACGCCTTCAAATTTTCCTTGGGCGTTGAGCACGCGGCGCGCACGCGTCAGCACCAGGTCTTTCAGGCCAAAGTCAATGTAGACCGATGTCCAGGTATGGTGATCCACTTGGGAGGCCAGTTGAAACCACGGCCGATTGCGCGGGTCAAACATGGCGCGCTCGGTGCGCATAAAGCGCTGCTGGCCGTCAATAGTGTCCAGGCTGTAGTACCTGCGGTGCTGGCGCCCCTGGCTGCGTACGCGCAACTCGGCGCTGCCATCGGCCAAGCGTTTGAGCCCGACGCCCTGACCCGCTACGTTGCCGTAGTAGACATAGTCATTGGTGCGTGGGTGCAGCGTGGTGGCCGCCCACAGGCGGCTGCGCAGCGGCTGCCAGTTGCTGAGGATGTCTGGCGCGGCAGCCATGCCGGTCGGGAAAGCTGCTTCCAGCACCCCAGCCGAGGCGCTGACATGGTGCTCAATACTCTGGCGCATGCGTGCCGCCATTTCCTTGAGCATCTGATCGGACAGGCTGGTGACAGTGTGGGCCCCGGCCAGGTACGTCATACCACCCAGCACGCCGGTGAGCACGACGATCAAGGCGGCATACGGCAGCAGCAGACGCAGCTTGAGCGAGCGCATGGACAAAAAGGCAGGCATGGCGGTGGGCGTTAGGTGGTGGGGCTAGGGCCTAAAGCTAGAGCTTTGAGCGCGGGCGATCTTAAGTTACATCAAGTAGCACTTTTGAAAAAAGCAAAAAAAGAGCAGCTTGCCCTTAGTTTCAAAGGTTTTGAGCATGGTTTATTGCTCAAGTCTTCTGAAAATAAGGGCAAGCTGCTCTCTATTTGATAGAGGACTGCCGCGCAGACTTATTCTGGCTGGGGCATGAGGGACTTTTGCAGCAGCGTGGCCAGCGTCAGCTCGCTGAGTACCGCAATGTGCTGCGCGTCCGCAAAGCGCTGGGCCGTATCTTGTAAGGGGGCGATGCACACATAGGCGCATTCGTCGGCTTGGGCCGTCTGCATGGCCTGGTGCAGCGCGCGCAGGGGCTCGATCCCGTGGGTGCCCGCTTTCCAGCGCTTGGCCGCTACCAGCGTGGTTTTGCCGTTGCGACGCAGTACAAAGTCAGCGGCCGCATCTTTGCTGCGTTCGACTTCATAGCCTTCCACCACCCAGGCACGTTCCAGGTGCTGGGCAAACTCACCCCAGTTCTTGCTGGCAGCGTCTTTCAGAATGGCTTGCTGCTGCAGCGGCGTGGGCTGGTCGTACTGGCGAACAAAGGCAATAAAGCCCAGTGCCCAAAAAGGCAGTGAGCCCAAAATGGCCACTATTTTGTAAGGCTGTGGCACCAAGGCTGCTGCCAACAACGCCCAGACTGCGCCCACAGCAAAGCTGATCCACCAGCGCGAACGCAAGAGGATGGCGAACAGGGAGTTTTCGGCCATTTTGAATTTCATGGCGGGACAATCTTTCAGAGGGAGAACGAGGGTGCGGCGAACCGCAGGAACAAGCACCTGCAACCGGCATGGGTTGCAGTGCTTCGATAGACTTGATGGCTCATTTTCTCAGACCCTACCCACTACAAGTACAAATCCCATGTCACTCACCGAACAAAGCTTGTTGGCTGCGCTGGCCAGCGTGATCGACCCCCACACCGGCCAAGATTTTGTCAGCACCCGCGCGGTGCGTAACGTGCAAATTAGCGGCGGTGACGTGGCGTTTGACGTGGAGCTGGGCTACCCCGCCAAAAGCTTGTTTCCTGAGTTTCGCAAGCAGTTGATTGCAGCGGCCAAAACCCTGCCCGGCGTAGAGAACGTCTCGGCCAACATCACCATCAAGATCCAGTCGCATGCGGTGCAGCGCGGTGTGCAGTTGCTGCCCGGTGTGAAGAACATCATTGCCGTGGCCTCGGGCAAGGGCGGCGTGGGCAAGAGCACCACGGCCGCCAACCTGGCGCTGGCCCTGGCTGCCGAAGGCGCCCGCGTGGGCGTATTGGATGCCGACATCTACGGCCCCAGCGTGCCCATGATGTTTGGCGTCAGCGGCAAGCCCGAGAGCAGCGATGGCAAGACCATGGAGCCGCTGGAGAACTACGGTGTGCAGCTGATGTCGATTGGCCTGCTGCTCAATAACCCCAATGAAGCCATGATCTGGCGCGGCCCCATGGCCACGCAGGCGCTGGAGCAAATGCTGCGCTCGACCAACTGGAAGGATCTGGATTACCTGGTCATCGACTTGCCACCTGGCACGGGTGACATTCAGCTGACGCTGAGCCAGAAGGTGCCCATGACGGGCTCGGTCATCGTCACCACGCCGCAAGACATCGCTTTGCTGGATGCCAAAAAGGGCATCAAGATGTTTGAAAAGGTGGGCGTGCCCATCCTTGGCTTGGTCGAGAACATGGCCATGCATGTCTGCAGCAACTGCGGTCATGTAGAGCACATCTTTGGCCAAGAAGGCGGCAAGAAGCTGGCGGCTGAATGGAACATGGACTTCTTGGGTTCTTTGCCCCTGTCCATGCAAATCCGTGAGCAAGCGGACAGCGGCAAGCCCACCGTGGTGGCCGCGCCCGACAGCGAAGCCGCGCAGATCTATAAAAAGCTGGCCCGCGATGTGGCGGTGAAGATTGCCCACAAGGCCAAGGACTTCTCGGCCAAATTCCCCACCATCACCATCAGCAAGAACACCTGATGCGTGTAGCGCAGGCGGGTATCAGCCTGTAAAGCACCGAGACAAAGCGCCGTGTCCCTGACATGGCGCTTTTTTTTGCGGCATGCTGTGCGGGTTTTGTGTTGTGCAACCCCCGCGGGATTGCCATTTGATCGTGCAAGAACCTGAGTCCCATTCATCCCTTGGCGCCGCGCGCCGCAGCCTGCAGTCGTGGGCCCAACAAGCCGCAGTGGGCTACCAGCGGCTGCGTGCCTGGCGTTGGCAATGGGCGGTGGCGCTGCCCGCCGCAGGCATTCTGTATGTATTGCTGCTGATTCCGTTCACGCCAAGCATCAGTGACATCCGCAAGGCCAAGCTGGAGCAGCCCGCACTGGTGCTGACGGCGGACGGCAAAGAGATGGCGATTTTTAAGCGCAGCAACCGCCAGTGGGTGGGGCTGGAGCAGGTGTCGCCCCCTGTGATCCAGGCGCTGATTGCCACCGAAGACCACCGTTTTTACGAGCACCACGGCATGGACTGGTGGCGCACGGCAGGTTCGGTGGTGCACACGCTGCGCGGCAACACCCAAGGCGGCTCCACGCTCACGCAGCAGCTGGCGCGTAACCTCTATCCGGAAGAAATTGGCCGCGCAACCAGTTTGAACCGCAAGCTCAAAGAAGCGATCACCGCCTTCAAAATTGAGGCGCTGTACAGCAAAGACGAAATTCTGGAGACCTATCTCAATACCGTGCCCTTTCTCTACAACGCATGGGGCATTGAGATGGCGGCGCGCACTTACTTTGACAAGTCGGCCGCCAAACTCTCGGTGATTGAGGCCGCCACGCTGGTGGGCATGCTCAAAGGCACGAGCTATTACAACCCTGTGCGCAATCCCGAACGCGCCGTACAGCGGCGCAACACCGTGCTGTCGCAAATGGCCAAGCGCCAGGTTTTGCCCGCGCAAGAGCTTGCGGCCTTGCAAAAGCGCCCCTTGCGCCTGAACTTTGAGCGCCAGGAGGCGCCTGCGGGCATGGCGCCGCACTTTGCGCAGCAGGTGCGCAAATGGCTCATTGATTGGGCCGACAGCCAGGGCTACAACATCTACACCGATGGGCTGGTGGTGCATACCACGCTGGATGCCCGCATGCAAAACCAGGCGCTGCAGGCCGTGCGCAAGCACAGCCAGACCTTGCAAGGCATTGCCAATACCAACTGGAGCAAGGGTGATGGCTGGCGCACAGACAACCCCTTGGTGCACAGCCTGGTGCGTGAATCCACCGCCTATGCCAGCTTGCTGGAAAAAGGCCAAAGTGCGCAGGATGCTTTAAAAACGCTGCTGGCCGACAAAGCCTTTATGCAGCAGCTGCGCCAAGACAAAACCCGCATCGAGGCCGGCTTTATCGCCATGGACCCCGCCACTGCGGCCATCCGCGCGTGGGTAGGCAGCCGCGACTTTGCGGTGGATGCGTTTGACCACGTACAACAAGCGCGCCGCCAGCCCGGCTCCACCTTCAAACCCTTTGTGTATGGCGCTGCGCTGCAAGAAGGTTTGCTGCCCGACGACACCCGCGTGGATGAAGCCGTGGAATACCAGCTGCCCGGAGGCGAAGTGTGGCGTCCCACCGATGCCGCTGCGCCCACAGGCCAATCCATGCCGCTGCGCGATGCCTTGGCCTATTCCAAAAACACCATCACCGCGCAGCTGATGGACGAAGTAGGGCCTGCCAAGGTGGCGCGCTTGGCGCGCAATCTGGGCGTGCGGGCCAGCCACTTGGATGCGGTACCCGCCTTGGCCCTGGGTGCCAGCCCCGTCACTTTGCTGGAGATGACCAATGCCTACGGCAGCCTGGTGCGCGGGGGGCAATACCGCTCCCCCATGATGGTCACGCGCATTGAAGACCGCAGTGGCAAGGTACTGGCTGAGTTTGCGCCCTATGCCGCAGAAAAGGCCATGGACGAGGACGACAGCTACGCCTTGATCGACATGTTGCGCGGGGTGGTGGACAAAGGCACAGGCCGCGCCATTCGACAGCGTTATGGCATCAAAGACGATGTGGCGGGCAAGACCGGCACCACACAAAACAATGCCGATGGCTGGTTCATCCTGATGCATCCGCACTTGGTGGCGGGTGCATGGGCGGGGTTTAACGATGGCCGCATCACCTTGCGCAGCGACCACTGGGGCCAAGGTGCGCGCAGTGCGCTGCCCATGGTGGGTGAATTCACCGCCCAAGCGCTGCGCAACCAGGGCGTGGATCGCCACGTACGTTTTGTGGAACCTGACACCTCACGGTGGTGGAGCGAACTGAGCCATGGGGTGCGCAGCCGCTGGGAATCCCTGTGGACGCCTGACCGTGAAGACAAGCCCGCACTGCCAGTGCCTGCGGCCCCGAAGCGGCCACAGTCCGCCGCTGAAGCGCCCAAGGCGACAGTGGGGGAGTCTGAGCGAGAGATTGAAGAGTCGATCCCGGCCTTCCCCCTGCCTGCTGAACCTGCCGTGCCACCCGTGCCCGTGCAGGGCGATGCGCTGGATACGTGGATGGAACAATGGACTGAACCCACTGCGCCGTCTGACTCTGCGCCAGATTACGAAGCCTTGCCGCCTGCGGTAGTGGGGCAGCCACCTGAGTCGATTTAGGTATAAAAAACGCTGCAAGTGCTTGTCACGCTTGCAGCATTAGCTATTAAAGATGAACCCTATCGGCAGGCAGCGCTGCGTTCACGATACGGGGGCAAGTGCGCAGGGGAAAACTTAGAACGCCAGCTTTCAATTTTCACACGGCTGAAAATTTCCAAACTCAACGAGATTGCACCAGCATATTGCCGTTGATTTCAGACACGCTTTTCACACTGGTTAGTGTCATTGCCACGCGCATTTCTTTTTCCAGGAGATCCAGCAGATGGCTCACGCCTGTGCCGCCTTGAGCTGCCAGCGCATAGATAAAGGCGCGGCCAATCATGGTGCAGTCAGCACCAAGGGCCAACATACGCACAATATCCAGGCCGTTGCGAATGCCGGAGTCGGCCAGTATTTTGATTTGCCCCTTGACTGCATCAGCAATAGAGGGAAGGGCACGCGCTGAGGAAAGCACCCCATCGAGCTGTCGACCACCATGATTGGAGACGATGATGCCGTCAGCACCAAAGCGCACAGCATCTTTAGCATCTTCAGGGTCAAGAATGCCCTTGATGACCATCGGACCTTTCCAAAAGTCACGAATCCACTCCAGATCGCGCCACGAGATGGATGGATCGAAGTTCGCTCCCAAGTAACCCATATAGTCTTCCAGGCTGACATTCTTGCCCATATAGGTCGATATGTTGCCCAGCGTATGCGGGCGGCCCAGCAGGCCGACATCCATCGCCCACTGCGGATGAGTGACCGATTGCAGGTAGCGACGCATGGCGGCATTGGGGCCGCTCATGCCGGAATGTGCATCCCGGTAGCGTGCACCGGGTACGGGCATGTCCACCGTGAACACCAAGGTGGTGACACCCGCTGCCTGGGCTCGTTCCAGCGCATTTTTTAAAAAGCCGCGATCTTTGAGCACGTACAGCTGGAACCACATGGGGCGCTGGAGCTTGGGCGCCACTTCTTCGATAGGGCAGACCGACACGCTGGACATGGTGAAAGGGATACCCTTTTTGTCGGCGGCAATCGCGGCCTGCACTTCACCGCGGCGGGCAAACATACCCGTCAAACCCACAGGGGCCAAGGCGACGGGGATAGAGAGCTTTTCGCCGAACAGTTCGATGCTGGTATCCAGCTGACTCATGTCTTTGAGCACGCGCTGGCGCAGCGCCACATCGGCCAGATCCTCCACGTTGCGCGCCAAAGTTTTTTCGGCATAGGCTCCACCATCGATGTAGTGGAACAAAAACGGAGGGAGTCTCTTTTGTGCGGCGGCACGGTAATCGGTGGTGGATGAGATGATCATGGTGTTGATTTCAATGCAGAAGGTGTCAGGCGGTCCAGGCGCTGGCGCCGTGCAATATCGGCATCGGCTTCAGACAGTTTTGCCAGCACAAATGCCAGGTGCTCGGTAATGACGCAGCGGGCTTCTTCAGGCTCGCCCGCCACAATGGCCAGCACCAAGCGATGGTGCTGCATGGTCAGTTGCTCCAGCACTTTGGAGCTGTTGTTGATGAACATCATGCGCCGGTTCTCCGCCACGGTATTGCGCATCAAGTCAAATAGGCTGCGCATCACTTGAACGACTACGGCGTTGTGCGATGCCTCGGCAATCGCCAGGTGAAACTGAGCGTCGGCCAGGGACGCTGCTTCGGTGTTCTGAATGTGTTGATAGTGCAGCAGCTCATCAAAACGGCGCTGTATGTGTGACTTGTCTTGTGCTGTCGCACGGCAAGCAGCGTGCCATGCGGTATGTACTTCCAGCATTTGCCGCGTTTCCAGTACGTCGTACAGGTACTGCGGGTCATGGCGCATCAAGGGCACCAAAGGCGCAGTGAACTGAGCATGCAAACTGGATGTCTGTGTCGGCAGGTTGTGCACAAAGGTGCCAGCCCCCATGCGGCTTATCAAAATGCCTTGGCTGCCGAGCTTTTGAATAGCTTCGCGCAAGGCAGTGCGTGAGACGCCCAAAGCTTCGGCCAGCTGCCGCTCAGCGGGCAGTCGATGGCCGGGTTGCAGTTGGCGGTCACGCACCAGTTCAAGTAGTAGATCGGCAACTTGATCGGAAATGCGCATGGCAGAAATGGTCATGGGTGGCAGCCCCGTCAAGTTAGCCGATGGCTTGGGCTTTTTAGTTGGCAGCAGCCAAAGGCTTACCCTTCGCAGCAGACAGGCCCAAGATTACAGCTACCAGCCACACGGCGGCCGCAGCCCACCATATGACGTTGCCCGTAATCAGCGCCTGGCCAATCAAGCCAGCTTGTACGCAGTAGTAAGCCATCGGCAGCAAGGTCTTGCGGATGACTTCGCCTTCGCGGTTCATCAAGCCGACCACAGCACCGGCAGCCACCACGTTGTGCACGCAGATCATGTTACCCGCTGCACCACCGACCGCTTGCAGCGCCACCACAATGGCCGATTGGTCCAGATTCAGGCCAATTTGCTGCGCAGTAGAGAACTGGAAGTAGGCAAACATCATGTTGCTGACGGTGTTAGAGCCCGCAATGAAGGCACCCAGGCTACCCACCCAGGGCGAGACGTTGGGCCAGGCGTCACCAGCCAGCGCTGCTGCGCCCTGCGCCAGCATCACCGGCATGCTGGCCATAGAGCCGTCGGCAGCGCCAGAGTTCACAAACACCTGCACCATTGGCACTGCCAACAGCAGAGCGGGAGCGGCTTCGACCATGGTGGCAGAAGAGCTCTTCATAGCACGGCCAAACTGGCCCTGCTGCATGCGGAAAATGAAGATGCAGGCCACAGATGCCAAGATCAAGATGGTGCCGGGTGAGTACAAGAATTGCGCAGAAGCGGCAATGTTGGTGCCAAAAAGTTCAGTGAAGCGCAGCGTGGTCATGGGGCCCGTCAAGAAGGCCTTCAAAGGAGCCACTGTACGGGTCAAGATCAGCAGCGCAATCACCAGCACATAGGGCGAGAAAGCACGCAATACCGAGAACTTGGGGGTTGCCGTTGCAGCGCCATCATCGGTGTCAGTCAGAGTGCCCAACCATTTCTTTTCCCACTGTGCACGGGGCGGGAAGTCAAACGTTTCCTTGGGCAGGAACAAGCCCTTCTTGGCGGCAGTCACCACAATGATCAGACCTATGATGGCGCCGACCATCGAAGGGAACTCTGGGCCCAAAGTGCGAGCGATCAGCAGGTAAGGCACGGTGAAAGCCAAACCTGCAAACAGCGCAAACTTCCAAGCCTTCAAACCTTCTGTGAAGGACTGGCGTGCGCCGAAGAAGCGAGTCAGCATGCCGCACAGGATCAGCGGAATGACCACGCCCACCATGGCATGAATCAGTGCCACGTCATTGACGATTTGCAGCAGGTAATCCCAAGGCTGGATGGGGGCCAGCAATTCAGCCACATCGGTTTTGTTGTCAATACCCGAGCGCACGCCCACCAGCATAGGGGTACCCACAGCACCGAACGATACGGGGGTGGACTGGATGACCAGCACGGCCATGACCGATGCCATGGCAGGAAAGCCCAAGGCCAGTAGCAAAGGCGCGCCCACAGCAGACGGTGTGCCAAAGCCTGAGGAGCCTTCAATCAGCGAGCCGAACAGCCAAGCGACGATGATCACTTGCACCCGGCGGTCAGGCGATATGTCCATAAAGCCTTGGCGAATGGCCAGCAGTGCACCGCTTTCTTTGAGCGTGTTGAGCAGCAGCAAGGCACCAAACACGATAAAGAGCAGCGTAATGGCCGTGACGATGCCGTTGACCGAGGCCGCAGCAACTACGGCGCCAGAGGCTTGCCACACAAAAAGTGCCAGCAAAGCCGTGACCACATAGGCCACGCTCATCGAGAGTTTGGCGGAGCGTGCAAGCACCACCATTAATAAAAACACCACCGCAACGGGGGTGAGGGCTAAAAGCGTATGTCCAACGTTCATGCCTGTCGTCTCCTAAAACTGGCACAGGTTTGACAGGGCCCATGTTTTAAGTAGGCTCACATCGAATCTGCGCCTCTTACATTGGTATTACCAATTTAAAAAATCTGGCGGGTACAAAATGTTAGAAACAGACGTACATAGGGAGATAGGAGGTTTTCCCTTGGAATGTTGAAAATAATTGGTATGACCAATTTAATAAAAACTGGCATTCAATGGCTATGAAAAAGTCACCTTGAGGTTTTTCCAGGGCTGTAGATCGGTGGCAGCCACCTTGCGTTGGCGCTGACCGAGCGCTGATCTCGATGGGCTAGCACCAGATTTCTCAGTAATAAAGTGTGCGCACACTTATTTTTTCTGAGCTTAAAGGCGTAGCGTGAAAAATGCGAAGTGCAAGCTGCAGCATTCGTGCCTCTGTGATGGGTTCCCGTTTCAACGCTGATCCAAGCGCAATTGGCTTGGGGTTGATCGTTGCGTTAAGGTGCGTGGCATGACGATGAGCTTTATGCAATTAGGTTGGCGCACCTTGTGGCGCGATGCGCGTGCTGGCGAATTACGTCTGCTGTGGGTGGCGGTCACGTTGGCTGTGGCCGCGTTGACCTCGGTCTCTTTCTTCGCCAACCGCTTGGAAGCAGGTCTGGAGCGCGATGCCCGGCAGTTACTGGGCGGCGATGTGGTGATTGCCAGCAATGACGGCAAGCTGCAAATTTTTGCCGATCAGGCCCGGCAAGAAGGCCTGCAGCATGTGACCACCTTGGTCTTTCCTACCATGGGGCGGGCCCCCGATGCGCGCGGCGGCATAGCGCGGCTGGTGGCGCTCAAAGTGGTAGAAGAAGGCTACCCGCTGCGTGGCACGCTGCGCGTGTCCGAGGGCAGCGGGCAACCCGATGCCACTACCGCGGCTATTCCCTCTGCGGGTGAGGCATGGGTCGATGCGGGGCTGCTTGCGGGCTTGGAGCTGCGCGTGGGAGATAGTTTGCTGCTGGGCGATGCCAGCCTGCGCATTGGCAAGCTGATCACCGCCGAGCCCGATCGGGGCGCCGGCTTTATGAGCTTTGCGCCGCGCGTCATGATCAACGCCCAAGACTTGGAGGCCACCGGCTTGGTGCAACCAGCCAGCCGTATTACTTGGCGGTTGGCTGTGGCCGGGGACGATGTACAGGCCGTGGCGCGTTATGCAGCATGGGCCAAGGAGCAGGTGGGTGAGAACGGCAGGGGAGGCCGCCGGGTGGAATCGCTGGAGAGCGGCAGCCCTGAAATGCGCCGCACGCTAGAGCGCGGAGAGAAGTTTTTAAGTCTGGTGGCACTGCTCGCTGCCTTGTTGTCGGCAGTGGCCGTGGCGCTGGCTGCACGCGCTTTTGCACAGCGCCATCTGGATGCCGCCGCCATGCTGCGCGTGCTGGGCTTGCGCCAATCCACCATTGCGTGGGCCTATGTGGTGGAGTTTGCTGTCGTGGGCTTGCTGGGCAGTTTGCTGGGCGTTGCGCTGGGTTGGGGCGTGCACCACGGCTTTGTCTGGCTGCTGTCAGGCCTGGTGGCGGAAGGTCTGCCGCCTGCCAACTGGTGGCCCGTGGGTTTTGGGGTGGGCATGGGCATGACCCTGCTGTTGGCCTTTGGTCTGCCGCCGGTGCTGCAACTGGCACAGGTGCCACCGCTGCGCGTGCTGCGTCGCGATGTGGGCGTACTCAAACCGGTTTCTGCAGGGGTGCTGGTGCTGGGGGTGTTGGGCTTTGCGGCGTTGTTAATGGCAGTCAGCCGTGATGCCGTACTAGGCGGCATTGCAGTGGGAGGCTTTGCGGTGGCCACGCTGCTGTTTGCGGGAATGGCATGGCTGGCTGTCAAGCTGCTGCGTACGCTGGTGCGCGAAAACACGTCCCCGCGCTGGCTGATTCTGGCCACGCGCCAGTTAGCGGCGCGTCCCGGTTATGCGGTGATTCAGGTCAGCAGTTTGGCCGTGGGCCTGTTGGCGCTGGTGCTGCTGGTGTTGCTGCGCACCGATCTGGTCAGCAGCTGGCGCCAAGCGACACCGCCTGACGCGACCAACCGTTTTGTCATCAACATCATGCCGGACCAAGGCGAGGCCTTTCAGGCCAACTTGCGCGCTGCGGGCGTGACCACCTACGACTGGTACCCCATGATTCGCGGGCGGCTGGTGGAGGTCAATGGCCGCGCCATCAGCCCCGATGATTTTGAGGATGGCCGTGCCAAGCGCATGGTGGACAGGGAGTTCAACCTCTCCAATGCTGAAGAAATGCCCGACAAGAACACGATTACCGCTGGGGTTTGGGGCGGCGGCGATGCAGAAGGTGCCAGCGTGGAAGAGGGGATCGCCAAAACCTTGAACCTGAAGCTGGGCGACACGCTGGTGTTTGACATGGGTGGTGTACGCCACAGCGCCCGGGTGACCAGTTTGCGCAAGGTGGACTGGGGCAGCATGCGCGCCAACTTCTTCATCATCTTCCCCGTAGCGCAACTGCCCGATGTGCCCGCCACCTATATGGCGGCCTACCGTGCGCCGCCGCAGTCTGGTTTTGACAATGCGCTGCTGCGCCAATTTCCGAATGTGACCAATGTGGACATGGACAGCACCATTGCCCAGGTGCAGCGCGTGCTCAGCCAGGTGATTCGCGCGGTGGAGTTTCTGTTTGTGTTCACGCTGGCTGCCGGCCTGGTGGTGCTGTTTGCTGCCGTCACCGCCACGCGTGAAGAGCGGGCCCGTGAGTACGCGCTGATGCGCGCCATGGGGGCGCAAAGCCGTTTGCTGCGCCAGATACAGCGGGCAGAGCTGGCCGGCGTGGGTTTGCTGGCTGGCTTTCTGGCCAGTGTGGTCGCCATGGCCGTAGGCTGGGCACTGGCGCGCTGGGTGTTTGAATTTGCGTGGACTGCGGCGTGGTGGGTGCCTGTGGCCGGGAGCATCGCTGGCGGCGTATTGGCATGGCTGGCGGGCTGGTGGGGGTTGCGAGAGGTGCTGCATCGCCCGGTGATGCACAGCCTGCGCGGCGCTGCCGAATAAAAAGTAGAGCTACTCGCCCTTTACCTATAAGGGCTAGAGGCTGTTTTTGCTCATAAACCATATTCGGATGTGTCGCAGTAAGACATGCAAAAGCGCACAGGCCCTACTGGACAGCCGCTGACAAAGGCGCATGCTGCACGCTATGAACACATTGACCCACACCCAACGCCAGCAACTCCAAACCAGCCTGGAGCAACGTCAAACGCAGCTGCAGCAAGAGCTGGCCGCTGTGCAACAAGAGCAAGAGCAACACGCCGAAGACACGGAAGATATGCCGCGTGAGCCCGATGCCAACCAAAGCCGTGACACCAGTGATCGCGAAGTGCGCCACGCCGAGTTGCTGCGCGACCAGCAAGAACTGCAAGCCGTGAAAGCAGCGCTGCAGCGGATGGAAGATGGCAGCTACGGCGAGTGCGTGAGTTGCGGCAAGAACGTTGCCCCCGAACGCCTGCAAGTCAGCCCGGCAGCAGCACGCTGTATTCAGTGCCAGACCAAGGCCGAGGCGCAGCCTTAACCTCAGCGCTGCAGCAGCGTCATGCTGCTGGCACACTCGCACTTTTCCACCCGCCTGCTGGTCGCTGCCGCAGGCTTTGTTTTGTGTAAGCCATGCAGATTGAAGAAAAACCACCGTTTGACACTTCCTTTGAATGGATCGGAGGCGAGGAGCCCGTGCGCCGTTTGGTAGATCGTTTTTATGATCTGATGGATCTGGAGCCTGGCTACGCTGCGCTGCGCGCCTCGCATGGCAGCACCCTGGAAGAAGCGCGCCAAAAGCTATTTTGGTTTTTGTGCGGTTGGCTCGGTGGGCCGGATCACTATGTGGAGCGCTTTGGCCATCCGCGCCTGCGCATGCGCCACATGCCTTTCAAAATCGGCGTGGTAGAGCGCGATCAATGGGTGGCATGCATGAACCAGGCCATGCAAGAGACCGCAGTGCCCGAAGTGCTGCGCCTGCGCTTGAATAACAGCTTTATGCAAACTGCCGACTGGATGGTCAACCAAGGCACCGTGCAAAAAGTAATGTGATAGCGGGGGCGTCCTCAATGCGATCCATTGTTTTTGCTATCGCTGGAAGATTGCAGGTTGCTGAGCTTGCCGTCAGCTTCTAAAAACATGCAGCGCATGTCTGCCAGGCTGCAATCAGCTTCGCGCAATGCCGATTCAATATCGTTGCGCGAGACACGGTGCTTTTTGCGCACCGCATCAAAAATTTGACCATCACGTCCAATCAAGACCGCCTCACCTTCCAGAAGCCGCTGTGCCCAGAGGCTGCGTGCTGACAGCATGCCCATCAGCGTGTTCAGTGCAATCAAGATGGCGCACACGAGCAAGCCCCCTTGCACCGATTGCTCGTCACCCGTCATGGAGGTGCCCGCTGCCTCGCCCACCAGCATGACCACCAGCAGGTCAAAGGGTGTCAGCTGGCCCACCGTGCGTTTGCCCGACAGGCGCATCATGACTAGCAGCGCGGCATAGACCAAGACGGCGCGTAGCACCAGCTCGCCCCCACTCACATTCATCTGCCACATGCGATGGCTCCTTGTGGAAAACCAGTGCTACCGTCTACCGCCCCGCTTTGCGGATGGAGCACTTGAATACCTGTTGGAGCTGGCGCAGGGCCTGCTCCTTGCGTTGTGGTGACTCTGCGGCGGTGCAGTCGCTGGGTACCCAGACGCGGTAGCCCAGCATGCGCGCATCGGTCGCGCTGAGCAGGACACACATATCAGCGGCAAAACCAACCATGATGATTTGCTGCGCCTGAATTTGCGTGAGCAAGTGCTGCAGCGGCGTGGAGTGAAACGCTGAATGCATGGGCTTCAAAATCACCAAATCTTCCGGGGCAGGTGCCAACAAGCGCGCCATGTCGCCGCGTGGGCCTGGTAACTCCTGGCAGGCGCGCAATATGTCACTGAACTCGCTATGCCAAGTGCCATAGTTGTCATTGGCATAAATGCACACCGTGCCCTGGCGAAGCAGACGCTGCTTGAAACTGGCGATGGCCTGCGCTGCCCGCAGGGCAGAAGGCAGCAGCTTGTGCGCCGTGGGGAAGTCCAGCGGGTTGATGACATCCACCAGCAACAACACGTTCTTGCTGCGCGGGAACTCGGTGGCCGACAGTTGGTGAGAAGAAGCCATGGAATCAGCGTGCACCCAGCCGTGCGGTGGTTTTACTTGGGCGTAGCACCATCGGCTTGAGAAGGCAGCGTATTCGGGCCGCCACCCTGCGGGCCTTTTTCTTGCAATTGCTGGCTATTGGCTTTCTCTTGCTCGCGCTGCGTCACGTCCACATGCGAGGCGCGCGGAGCGAATTTGGGTTTGCCGTTGGGGAGGGAGGCGTCTTCATGCTTTTCCATGGAAAGAACCTTTCAGGCGTGCCGCCTTGCAATAGATGCTGAGATGGTGCTTGTGCAGCATGGCCGGTGGTGTAGGAGTACAGCCGTTCGTCGGATCAGCACTCTAAGCAGCTGGCTTGGTGAAAGAGGAGTGAACCGTTTGTCGGGCCTGTTCCCATGTGGCTTTGGGCCTGTCTCCCACAGACGGGGCAGGGCCAGCGCGCTACTGTGAAAAAACTTTTGCTCCTGCATCAGTTCAGGGGCGGTTTGCTTTTTAAAGGGAGCTACCAATATGCAACAAAACCTCAATTCTCACACCCGCATGGTGCTCGATGAAGAGCGCCTAGAAGCTGCCAAGCAAAGCTTGGATCAGGGTGCGGTTACGCCGGAGATGACGCAATGGCGCGATGACATCGTCAAGCTGCTCAACGATGCACTGGCCACAGAAATCGTGTGTGTGCTGCGTTATAAGCGCCACTATTTCACCGCTACAGGGCTGGAGTCACCGGCGATTGCCGAAGAATTTCTGGTACACGCCAACGAAGAGCAGGCGCACGCTGACAAAATTGCCAAACGCATCGTGCAGCTGGGGGGGGAGCCAGACTTGAATCCCGACACCCTGACGCAGCGCAGCCATGCTGACTACAGCCCTGACAGTGATCTGCGCTCCATGATTCGGGCCAACTTAATTGCTGAGCGTGTCGCGATTGAGGCCTATAGCCAGATGATTGAACTCATTGGTGACAAAGACCCCAGCAGCCGCCGGCTGATTGAGCACATCCTGGAACAGGAACAAGAGCACGCCGATGAACTTTCCGACTGGATGAAGCACGCGACCTGAGCTTTCTTATTTGTTGGCTGGCGTGGGCCGTGCTTATACACCCCAAGCCAAGCTTGCGCTGCGTCGGTTCAAGGCCCGTGCTCAGAGAGTCTCCATATTTTTATAGGTCAAACCAGGCACAAAACAAGGCATGCTGATTTCAATACAGCGTGCGCTTGCCCGGTTGCAGCAAAACCACCAAGGCGCCGGCACCGCCTTCGGCCGGGCGTGCTTGCACAAAGGCCAGAATTTCTTTTTTCTGCACCAGCCATCGCTGAACCTTGGACTTGAGCACCGGAGTTTTACCAGGTGACCCCAGACCCTTGCCGTGCACGACGCGCACGCAGCGCAGGCCTGTGCGGTGTGACAGCCGAATGAATTGGCCTAGCGCCTCCCGTGCTTCGTCGGTGCGCAGGCCGTGCAAATCCAGTTGGCGCTGAATGCTCCATTGACCCGAGCGCAGTTTGCGCGTCACGTCGGTGCCAATGCCAGTGCGCCGAAAGCTGAGCTGGTCATCGACGTCCAGCAGCGTGCTCACATCAAACTCATCGCTCATTGCTTCTTGCAGCACCCGCTGCTCGTCCAGCTCCAGTTGCAGTGGTCGTGGCACGGGCGGCTCTTGCGCAAAAGTCACGCGGTCTTTGCTGGGAAGCGGCGTCACAGCCCCTATAAAGTGGGTGAACAGATGGCGTTCGCGATCAGCTGCAGCCTGCGCTTCTTTGCGGGCTTTTTCAGCGGCTTCCCGCCGCTCGCGCTGGGCTTTGAGCTCTTTGGAGATACCTCCCAGGGCATGTAAGCCCTGGTGACGAAAGGCTTGGCTCATAAGCAGCCTTCTTCCGCCATCGATAAACTGGCACCTTGCGCCACGATCACGTGATCCAGTACGCGCACATCCAGCAGGGCCAAAGCGCTTTTTAGTGTTTGGGTCAGGGATTTGTCTGCGGGGCTGGGCTGCACACTGCCGCTGGGATGGTTGTGCGTCAGGATCAGCGCAGCAGCATGGTGGTGCAGGGCACGCAAGGCCACTTCGCGGGGGTAAACCGAAGTCTGGGTTAGCGAGCCTCTAAACATTTCTTCCATAGCAATCAATCGGTTCTGGCTGTCTAAAAACAGCACCGCAAATACTTCGTGCGGGCGGTGTGCCAAATGCATCTGCACATAGTGTTTGACGGTCTCGGGGCTGGTAAATACCTCGCGTGCTTGCAATTGCTGGGCGGTGGCCCTTTTGGCCAATTCCATCACGGCCAGCATTTCTGCACGTTTGGCGGGGCCTAAACCTTTAAAACTGGCCAGATCTTGAACACTGGCGTTGAGCAGTCCGGCCAGTCCGCCAAAGCGCTCCAGCAGCAGTTGGGCCATTTGCAGCACGCCGCAACCGACAAGCCCGGTGCGCAGCAAGATGGCCAGCAGTTCCGCATCGGAGAGCGCAGTGCTGCCGCGTGCCAGGAGTTTTTCGCGGGGCAGGGTATCAACTGGCAGATCTTTGAAAGCCATGGTCTTGGTGCTGAAAGTGGGATAAACAGACGCCAAGGGCGCGGGGGCATGCCTGGGTTTCTACAATAGGGGTCAGTTTATCGGGACTTCCATGACCAATACCGCGCCTTCGACCACGACTTCTGTGCCCACCGTACAAGCGGGCTCATTCCTGACGCTGCATTACCGCCTGGCTGGCCCAGCAGGTGATGTGATCAACACTTTCAACGAAAAGCCTGGCACTTTGACGCTGGGTGCGGGCGAGTTGTCGCCTGCGCTGGAAGCCCTGTTGATCGACCTGCCCGAAGGCACGCGCAAGACGTGGGAGCTGCCTGCAAGCGCCGCTTTTGGCGAGCGCAACCCCGAGATGCAGCAGTGGGTAGCCCGCAAACTGATGAATGAACTGGGTGACCCCAGCGAGCAGTACCAAGCGGGCGATGTGGTGGAGTTCCCTACGCCAGACGGTATGGGTAGCTATGCCGGCTCGGTCGTGCAGGTGCGCGAAGACGGTGCCGTGCTGTTTGACTTCAGCCACCCGCTGGCGGGTCAGCCGGTGACGTTTGAAGTCGAAATCATTGGAGTGCTCTGAGGTGGTCAACTCCAAGGAAATCCTGCTGGCGGAACCGCGCGGCTTTTGCGCTGGTGTGGATCGTGCGATTGAGATCGTCGACCGCGCGCTGGAAAAGTTCGGCCGCCCCATCTATGTGCGCCACGAGATCGTGCACAACACCTTTGTGGTCAACGATCTCAAAGAGCGCGGCGCTATCTTTATTGAAGAGCTGGACGATGTGCCCGCTGGTGCCACCCTGGTATTTAGCGCCCACGGCGTGAGTCGAGCCATTCAAGAAGAGGCCAAAGCGCGTGGCTTCACGATTTTTGATGCCACCTGCCCCTTGGTCACCAAAGTGCACGTGGAAGTGGCCAAGCTGGCCAAAGAAGGCTACGAGTTCCTCATGATTGGCCACAAAGGCCACCCTGAGGTCGAAGGCACCATGGGCCAACTTAACGAAGGCATTCACCTGGTGGAAGATGAAGCCGACGTGGCCACCGTCCAGCCCCGTCAGACCGACAAGCTGGCCGTGGTCACGCAAACCACGTTGAGTGTGGATGATGCAGCAGGCATCAAGGCCGCGATCAAGGCGCGCTTTCCGAATGTGCGCGAGCCCAAGCAGCAAGACATCTGCTACGCCACGCAAAACCGCCAAGATGCCGTCAAGGTGCTGGCGCCGCAGGTGGATGTGGTGATCGTGGTGGGCAGCCCCACCAGCTCCAACAGCAACCGCCTGCGTGAGCTGGCCGACCGTCTGGGCACGCCCGCGTACATGGTGGATGGCCCCGAAGAGCTGCAGCATGAGTGGTTCGACACCGCGGGCCGTGTAGGTTTGACCGCCGGTGCTTCGGCCCCGGAGGTGCTGGTCAACGGCGTGATTGCCCGCATCAAAGCGCTGGGCGCCGTCTCCGTGCGCAAGATGGACGGCGTGCAGGAAACCATGAAGTTTCCGCTGCCCAAGGGTCTGAAGAGGATCGATCCGGCCACGGGCCTGGAGATTGAAGTGCGCAAGGCGCCCGAAACCGGCGCCTAAAGCAAGCATCAAATAAAAGAGCACCTTGCCCTGGTGTTTCAAGGACTTCAGCAACTAATCTTTCTGAAGTCTATGAATATCAAAGGCAAGGTGCTCTTTTTTTAAGAGTGCAGCGCTGTGCTTAGTTAGCTCCACAAATCCAGCGGTGGATCGCTGGTGACGGCGCGCAAGATATCAGTGCGGCTGACAAATCCGCTCAAATGCCCCAGGTCGTCGGTCACGGGCAGGCCCGGCAAGCCGGTGTCCAGCAGCACATGGGCCACGCGGCGCAGGTCAGTGGTTTCTGCCACCGCAGGCACGGGGGTAATCATGACCTGCGACACAGGGCGGCGCGCCATGGCCATGGCCTCATGGATGGCACCGGGCTCGGGCAGCAACTCCAGCGGGGCCATATCGGCGCGCAGCAGCAAACCAATCACACGGCCCTGAGCGTCCAGCACGGGTGCCTGAGCAATCTTTTGGCTTGCCAGCACCTGCCACGCTTGCTTGACTTGCAGCTCAGGCGTGACGGTGACAGCGCCACGCGTCATCACATCGCGCACGACATAAATTTGGCGGCGCTCTTCCTTCGGCCCCTGCTCGGTGCCGAGGTAAGCCGAGACAGCGCCTTGCGCACGCGCTGTCAGCTTGCTGTGTGCTGGCGGGTTGCGCACTTGGGCTTCTTGGCCTTCTACACCGGAAGCACCAGCGCGCAGCCCACTAGGCCGCTGCACGCCGCGCACGGCCGTGATGTGGCTCAGGCGATCAGCGCCGCCTTGGAACATGGGGCCGTTGATGCCAAAGACATAGAACATGCATGAATCTCCTGGGGGGTAGGGTGCAGCAGGTGCACAGCTTGGGGTCTTTCCTTTGTATCGGCAGCAAAGCCTGCAACTGAACAGCAACTGCCGCACAATGTCGGGAGGACTACGGTGCCAACGCCTGTTTGGCCCGCCACATTAAAATTGCGACCATGCTAGACATTCTTCTTCTCCGTAAAGACCTCGCCTTGGCCATTGCGCGCCTGGAAACCCGTAAAAAGCCTCAAGCGTTCCTGAATGTGGAGGCCTTCCAGGCCTTGGAGGCTGAGCGCAAGTCGCTACAGACCCGCACGGAGGAGCTGCAAGCCCAGCGCAACCAACTCTCCAAGCAAATCGGCATGCTGATGGGCAAGGGCGACAAGGACGGCGCAGAAGCCGCCAAGTCGCAAGTCGCAGCATCCAAGACCGAGCTGGAAGCTTCCGACGCCCGTTTGGAACAAATCAAGGCGGAACTGGAAGCCATGCTCCAAGCCGTGCCTAACCTGCCGCATGAATCTGTACCCGTGGGCGCTGGTGAAGACGACAACGTAGTGGTGCGTACCTGGGGCACGCCCAAGACCTACGGCTTTGAAGTCAAAGACCACGTCGATGTCGGCACGCCCTTGGGTCTGGACTTTGACATGGGCGTAAAGCTCTCGGGCTCACGCTTTACCGTCATGAAGGGCGGCATCGCCCGCATGCACCGGGCGCTGTCGCAGTTCATGCTGGATGTGCAAACCGAGCAGCACGGCTATACCGAGTGCTATGTGCCTTACGCCGTCAACGCCGACTCCTTGCGCGGCACAGGCCAGTTGCCCAAGTTTGAAGGCGACCTGTTTGCGGCAAAAAAGGGTGGGCAAGATGCAGAGCCCGTGCCCGATAACCAGGCGCTGTACCTGATTCCTACGTCGGAAGTGCCCTTGACCAACTTCATGCGCGATGTCGTCGTGCAAGAAGCAGAGCTACCCATCAAGCTGACCGCGCACACCCCGTGCTTCCGCTCCGAAGCAGGTAGCTACGGCCGCGACACGCGCGGCATGATTCGCCAGCACCAGTTTGACAAGGTCGAAATGGTGCAGATCGTGCACCCCGAAAAAAGCTACGAAGTGCTGGAAGAAATGACCGGGCATGCCGAAGCTATCCTGCAAAAGCTGGGCCTGCCTTACCGCGTCATGAGCCTTTGCACCGGCGACATGGGCTTTGGCGCCACCAAGACCTATGACCTGGAAGTCTGGTTGCCAGGGCAGGCCAAGTACCGCGAAATCAGCTCCATCTCCAACTGCGAAGCCTTCCAGTCACGCCGCATGCAGGCGCGCTTCAAGAACGCCAAGGGCAAGAATGAACTGGTGCATACCTTGAATGGATCGGGCTTGGCCGTGGGCCGTTGCTTGGTCGCCGTGCTGGAAAACTATCAGCAAGCCGACGGCTCAGTCATCGTGCCCGAGGTGCTGCGCCCTTACATGGGTGGTCTTGAAAGACTGTCTGCGTAAAAAGTTGCGGGTTCCTCAGGAGTCTTTTAAAACACTGCTACAATAGATGCTTCGGCACACAGGAGAGGTGGCAGAGTGGTCGAATGTACCTGACTCGAAATCAGGCGTACGTGCAAACGTACCGTGGGTTCGAATCCCACCCTCTCCGCCAAAAAATGCGGCTGTAGCTCAGCTGGATAGAGTACTTGGCTACGAACCAAGGGGTCGTGGGT
>JADKLW010000076.1_pt5 | contig 32519 bp, 28 predicted proteins | sample 8641881 | NCBI WGS metagenome assembly JADKLW01 (sample SAMN16272185, study PRJNA661076) | feces metagenome | isolation source: fecal sample from diarrhoea affected cattle B | host: Bos taurus | place: South Africa: Lokaleng Village, Mahikeng | collected 2019-09 | reverse complement strand
TGGGATGTGGGATGTGGGATTTGGGATGTGGGATTTGGGATGTGGGATGTGGGATGTGGGATGTGGGATGGATTACTCCACCCTGGCAATACGATAGAGCCTGCCTGCATCGGTGACGGCATAGAGAGCACCGTCATTGCCTGTGCCCACATCGCGGAAACGTTGTCCTTCACTCTCCAGCAGACGTTCTTCCCCCACCACCTTGTTATCTTTGATCACAAGCCGGGCAATATGCTTACTGCTTAAACCGCCGATAAAAAGATTATTCTCCCATTCGGGTATATCTGCCGAGGTGTAAAATGTCATGCCACTTGGTGACTGGACAGGATCCCAGTAGTAGACAGGTTGCTCCATCCCCTCTTTTTGGGTGATGCCATCGCCTATGATATCACCGTTGTATTCAATACCGTAGGTGATGGTAGGCCAGCCATAGTTGATTCCCGGTTTAATCAGGTTCACCTCATCGCCTCCACGTGGTCCCATCTCACTCATCCACAGTTCACCAGTCACGGGATGAATATCCAGTCCCTGTGGGTTTCTATGCCCATAACTGTATATCTCCGGCAGCGCTCCTGTCGTATCAACAAAGGGATTTCCCGGTACAGGCTGCCCCTCGCTGGTGATGTAGAGGACCTTACCATGGGCGGTGTTCAGTTTTTGGGCGTTGGGACGGGTTGCCCTGTCGGAACGTTCGCCTGTTGAAACAAAAATATTCCCTTTTTTATCGAAGAGAAGGCGGCTGCCAAAGTGCATACTGTTATCAAAGTAAGGTATGGCACGAAAAATGATCCGGAAATTCTCAATTTGTTTTTCGTCTTCGGAGAGCCTTCCTTTACCCACAGCCGTGAGTGATCCTTGCGGTGTGCTTTCGGCGAAAGTGAAGTAAAGCATCCTGCTAGTCGTGAAATCGGGCGCCGGAGCGACATCAAGCAGTCCTCCCTGTCTCCTGTCATCTACTTTCGGGAAACCGGTGATGGGTTCACTGAGCGTTCCTGTTGTAGTGGCAATACGCAGTGATCCTGCCTTTTGTGTGATCAGCAGGCGTCCATCGGGTATAGAGGTGACAGCCCAGGGGGAGGATAAATCTTCAGCGATCACCTGCACATCGTAGGGTGTGGTTGTCCTCACACCCCCAATGCGTGTCTGACCCTCAAAAGCCGGTTCGTAACCGGTGTTGGGCGATTGTGTCTCTACAGGGGGTAGTGATCCTGTCACCGGACCCTGATCCTGTATATCTTCTGATTCTCTTTTGCTCTTCTGGTCATCGCAGGAGGCAGAAAGAAGTAAAAAAGCCGATAAAATGAGTAAGGTAAATCTCAGATAATTCATAGAATTGACATTTTGATATTTTAATATTGATTCAATACAGCAATTGATGCCCGTATATGGAAGTATAACAATCACTTATTGTCTATTGTTCGGTATCTCTCTCTCTATCCATTTCGATCGATCGGGTGGCGTGGGAGCAGTGATCTGCTTACGTGGGATGGCTTTGAGCTCATCGAGCAGTTCCTCCACAGCCTTCTCTATGGATGGGTCGTTACCACTGGCCAGCTCTTCGGGACGGTCAACTACTTCAATGTCGGGATAGACACCAATACCCTCGATGATCCACTCACCATTCTCATCGTAGATGCCGAAGCGTGGTACGGAGATATAACCGCCATCTACCAGACGGGCGTTGCCGGAGATACCTACCAGACCTCCCCATGTACGTGAACCTATCAGCTTCCCTTCGCCGGTCTTGCGGAAAAAGTAGGGGAAAGCATCTCCACCTGATGAAGAGTAGCCGTTGATGAGCATCACCTTGGGTCCGTCATGCGCGATACCCGGTGACTTCATCGGTTGCGACAATCCATTACGATGCCAGTAGACCAGTGTGCGACGGTTGAGCAGGTCAATCATCCTGTCGGGGATGAAGCCTCCACCATTATAGCGGTCGTCAATGATCAGTGCCTCCTCGTGGTTATAGGCCAGCATCCCTTTAAAGAGCTCGCGATTCCCTTCGATGGCTGTGTTGGGCACATGTATATAGCCGATCCTGCCGTCGGAGAGCTTATCGACCAGAGCACGGCGACTGTTCACCCAGTTGAGGTACCTCAGCTCCTGTTCACCGGTGATGGTCTTCACGGTATAGCTCTCCGCACCTGAGGCCAAGGGGGTGCTGTTGACGGTCAGCTCCACATGCCGTCCACCCATGTTCTCAAGCAGTTCGTAGGGATTCTCGACGGTGGTGAGATCGCGTCCGTTAATGCTGATGATGTAGTCCCCCTCCTTCACATTGACTCCACTCGCGGTGAGTGGTGAGCGGCGTTGCTCGTTCCAGTTCTCTCCCGGGTAGATCTTTCTGATCCGGTAACGTCCGACGGAAAGATCAGCTTCCAGCTCTGCGCCCAGCAGCCCACCGTTGATTCGATCCACCCGATCAATATCACCCCAGTCCACATATGCATGGCCGGTGTTGGTCTCACTCACCACCTCGTTGAGGATATAGTCGAGGTCGAACCGGCTCGGAACATGGGGCAGCAGTGTTCCGTACTTCTTTTCAATCTCCTTCCAGTTAAGACCATGCATATTGTTCACATAGAAGTAATCACGGAATATACGGAAGGCATCATTGTAGATCTGGTTCCACTCTTTACGTGGATCGATCTTCATGGTGAGGTTATCCAGGTTGATGGTTTCGTTATTGTTTATTTGTCCCGGCTGATTTTTGGCTACTGCATATCCGGATCCCTTGCGATAGATAAACGATTTACCGTCGGCAGCGAGGATGCCGCTGGCAGTGCCTTCGAGGATCTCCTCCGTTTTCTCCTCTTTGATATTGTATCGCATGATCTTATTGCCCGGGCTATAGAGCAATCCCTCCTCCACGGCACCGATGATACGATAACTGCCGGCCTCCATGGGCAGCACCTCAATGCGGCTCTGGATATCATTGAGATCGATCACCACCTTCACCTCACTGGATGACGCTTTGTCGTCATCATTTTTTTTGTCGGTCTCCTCATCACCTTGTTCGAATGGTTCACTATCCTCCTTGTATGGGGTGAGGGTGGTGCCGTCGTCGCGAAGTGGTAACGCGAAGATACGTGTGGCGTTGTTATAGAGGTAGTCGAATTCGAAACTGCTGAAAGCAAGGTTGAATTCACGGTTGGAAAGGAAGAAGAGATATCTGCCGTCACGACTGAAGACAGGGTTACCGTCGGAGTAAGAGGCATCGGTGATCTGGTGTTTCTCACCTGTGGAGAGACGATAAAGCCATAATGCCGACTGGTAGTTGGGCGATGGCTTGCTGTAAGCGACCCACTCACCGTCGGGCGAGAAGCTGTAGTCGTTGATCTCTTCAGCGGTGGCTTCATCGATCACGCGTTGCCTGCCGCTGGCGATATCCACCAGCCAGAGCTTCATGGTACGGTCGCTGTAAGCCAGGTGGCTGCTGCGTGGTGACCACTCAACGGTGTGCTTCCATGCAGCGGAGCCGTGTGTGACCTGTCTCGGCTCCGCGCCCTCGCTGTTCCCGAGGAGGTAGAGCTCATACTCACCCGTGGCGTCGGAGTAGTAGGCGATCTGTTTGCCGTCGGGCGACCACGAGGGAGAGATCTCGCGTACTCCCTGTGTTTGTGTCAGGTTCCTGATCTCACCCTTCTCCACCGGCACGGAGAAGATATCGCCACGGGCTTCAAAGAGTGCCCTCTTGCCGGTGGGTGAGAGGCTGTAGCTGCCAACATGCATCTTCACATTCTTAAAGGAGGAATGCAGGTGAGGGTTGTCGTAATGAATAGCGACTGTGACCCTGCGGCTGTCACCTGACGCCAGATCGAGCAGGTAGAGGTGCCCACCGTTCTCATAGACCAGCCTGCCGTTGTCACCGGAGGGCCACATCACATCGAAATCGGTATGTCGGGTTACCTGCACCTCTTCACCACTCAGCAGGTCATGACGCCAGATATTGAGACGCGTGTCACGGTCGGAGGCATAGTAGATATGGTCACCCTCCCATACCGGCCACTGGTCGCTACCAGCCCAGTGAGTGAGCTGCTTTGCCCTGTTGCTGGTGAGGTCATAACTCCATAGTTCTGTGGCACGTCCTCCTTTGTATCGTTTCCAGGTGCGGAATTCACGGTCCACCGGGGTAAAGCAGAGCTGTGACCCGTCGGGAGAGAAGCTGGCGAACCCGCCGTTCACGATGGGGAGCGGTTCCTCAAACCCTCCATCGATGCTGATGGTGAAGTAACGGCCGTTACGGTCACCGAAGCTGGTGCGGTTTGCACGGAAGAGGATGCGGCGGCTGTCTGGTGTCCAGTCGAGCACCACATTGTCGAAACCGCCCCTGGGGGGCATCTCACCAACGGCGTTGTAGAAGGTAAGCTGGCGTGCAGTGCCCCCTTCGGAGGGCATCACCCATACCTGTCTGCTGCCCGAATATTCGGCAGAGAAGGCGATCCACTTACCGTCGGGTGAGATCTTCGGGAACAGCTCGATACCGGCGTGTGACGTTACCCTTTTGGCGGTGCCGCCGGCAGCACCTACCGTCCATATATCTCCGGCGTAAACGAATGTGATCAGGTCACCGTTGATATCGGGATAACGCATCATGCGCGCGTCATCAATGGCGGCAGCCTGCATAACAGTGAGGCCTGTAACAAGAAGAATGATCAGTTTTTTCATAAAATGGTTCTAATTCCGGTTTTCAGAGGCTGCTGTTGAGAATTTCGCGTGTCATGTCACCTGTAACGTTTTGATTTTCACCGTAGGCCGCATCCCGTTCATTGAAGCGGCGGGCGATCGTCTCGATGGTCTCTTTTCCTATACCCTCTTCCGACAGGCGTGTGGTCAGTCCCAGCGATCGATAGAACGCTTCGGTCATCTCTATCGCCTTGTCTGCACGTTCATCTGCAGATCCCTCTGTGATGCCGAAAATGCGCTCTCCGTATTGCAGCAGCTTCTCTTTTTTTTGTTCTTTCAGTACTCTCAGTGTACCAGGCATCACAATGGCCAGTGAGTGGCCATGAGTCGTACCGTGCAGCGCAGTGAGCTCATGTCCTATCTGATGGGTGGCCCAGTCCTGGGTGATGCCCATGCGGATGAAATCATTCAGTGCCAGCGTAGCCGAAAGCATATAGTCGGCCATCAGGTCGTAGTTCCGCGGATCTTTCTTAATCTCCGGTGCGATCTCTTTGACCGATAGCAACACACCCTCGGCCCAGCGGTCCATGATACGTGATTGCCCCGGTGTGGTGAGATATTGTTCCAGCACATGAGTGAAGGCATCAGCCAGTCCGCAGGCGATCTGATGGTCGGAGAGTGAGTAGGTCACCTCCGGGTCGAGAATGGAGAACGCAGGATAGTTGCCGAAGAAACCATATTTCTCCTGTGTCTCCGCTCTGGAGATGACAGCTGCACCGTTCATCTCTGATCCGGTGGCGGGGACGGTCATCACTGAGGCGAAGGGGATCTGTTTTTCAGCAATTCCCTTCAGTACGATATCCCATGCATCCTCGTCGGAGGCTATCCCGGCTGCGATGAGCTTGGTGCCGTCGAGCACCGATCCTCCACCTACGGCGAGAAGATAATTGATGTTGTTTTCCTTCCCTATCTGAATGGCTCTCCTGAGTGTCTCCACCTGAGGGTTGGCCTCAATTCCCCAGAACTCAACGTAGTTACGACCCCTGAGAGCTTCTTTCACCTGATCATACAATCCATTTCTTGTCACGCTGCCACCACCGAAGGTGAGCATCAGGTTTATATCATCGGGCAACAGCTCCGATAATTTCGCAATTTGCCCTTTTCCGAAAACCAGCCTGGTCGGATTTTGAAAGATAAAATTGTTCATACGTATTATATATTATCTGATAATTTTTAGGTTTCTGTTTGTTTCCATTGAACATCCACAAAAATTAATTGTTCATCATCTAGGATGGAAAGTAATATGGGCTCAATACGCATATATACGCTGGATGAATATATCTATCCCAAGTTCAGGGCGAAGATCGTCAGTTTGTACCTGCATGCTTTCACCACGGGTGAGTATGCGCAGTATATTGCCCCGGAGAGTGCCGAAAGCACGTTGGATGCGCTGGTGCGGAGAGGTTTCGGAAAGATGGCTTTTATTGATGAGAGGCTTGTGGGGCTGCTGCTATGTCACCCCTTATCATACGATAAGGATTTCCCGGCAGCTGATCACCCCCGTATCCCGGTGGCGAACAGTATCTATATCTCTGAGGTGATGGTGCATACCCACGAGCGGGGAAAAGGGATTGCTTTGAAGATGATCAGCGACCTGCTGATGTCACTTCCTGACACCTTCACGGATATTGTCATCCGTGTGTGGGAGAAGAACGAACCCGCATTATCGCTCTACAGGAAGCTGGGCTTTGAACCATTTTATTCCATCATACAGACGAAGCACCGTTCACCGGAGGAGACGTTCGAGATGAAGAAGATCTACCTTCACAAAGCCCTGATCCCCGGTGAGAGGTGAGAAAAAAGTATAAGAGTATAAATAAATGTATAGCAAGAACAGTGTAGGATAATAATTATTTTAATCATGATCAAAGAGTTAATTACGAAAACAATCGATTTAGGTTCAGGGTCAGCAGAAGAGAAACGTCAGGAGATACGTGATTATTTCCTGAAAACCTGGACGATAGACGAACTATTATACAGACAGTTGAAATCGGACGATGTGTTTTATCATCGTGGTGATCCGTTGCGGCACATTGTTCTTTTCTATCTGGGACATACGGCCGTATTTTTTATCAACAAGCTCTTTCTGGCAAAGATCATTGAGAGGCGTATCAACCCGAAGTTCGAATCGACATTTGCCATCGGCGTGGATGAGATGAGCTGGGATGATCTTGATAACAACCATTACGACTGGCCACCTGTCTCTGAGGTGAGAGAGTATCGTGATCAAGCGAAGAAGGTGATCCTCGATGTGATCGACAATGCACCGCTGGAGCTGCCGATAGACTGGGAGAGTCCTTTCTGGATTGTGATGATGGGGATTGAGCATGAGCGTATACACCTGGAGACATCATCGGTGCTCATTCGTCAGCTGCCACTCGATCTGGTGCGGCCGGATCTGTTCGGCGAGCGATGTACCACAGTCGGTGATGCACCCGAGAATGAACTTATCCCTGTCTCGGGAGCAATTATGCGGTTAGGGAAGCCGTTTGATTATCCCCTTTACGGATGGGATAATGAATATGGAGCATATGAGGAGGAGGTTGCCGCTTTCAAGGCGGCGAGGTACCTCACCTCCAATGGCGAGTTTCTGGCATTCGTGGAGGACAATGGCTATGAAACGGAAGCCTACTGGACCGAGGAGGGATGGCGCTGGCGTAACTTCAAAGAGGCGACGATGCCTCTCTTCTGGCGCAGGAAGGATGATGGTTACCGGCTGAGGCTGGTGGCTGAAGAGATTGAGATGCCCTGGAACTGGCCGGTGGAGGTGAACTACCTCGAGGCAAAAGCCTTCTGTAACTGGAAGAGCGCCAGGACAGGCAGAAATTTCCGACTGCCTACGGAGGCGGAGTGGTATCGCCTGCACAAAGCAGCGAAGCTGACCGATGTGACAGAGTGGGAGCAGGCTCCCGGTAACATCAACCTGGAATATTTCACATCACCCTGTCCGGTGGATACCTTTGAGCAGGGCGGTTTCTTCGATGTGATCGGTAACGTATGGCAATGGACGGAGACACCTATCACCGGTTACCCGGGCTTCAGGGTCCATCCCACGTATGATGATTTCTCCACACCCACCTTCGATGGCAAACACAACCTCATCAAGGGAGGTTCATGGATCTCCACGGGCAATGAAGCCACCATCCACTCCCGTTATGCTTTTCGCAGACATTTCTACCAGCATGCCGGATTCCGCTATATCGAGTCGGACGCACCATTGCATATTCAACAGGCCGATTACGTGACGGAGGAGGATCTGACCCTCTCCTGTGAGAACAACTGGGGGGATGCTTTCACCGGGGATCCCATCTTTGGGGTGCAGCTGGCGAAACTGGCAGGTGAGCTGTTGCCTGAGAACCCGGGGGCACGTATTCTCGATCTCAACGCCGACACAGGACGTCTCGCATTTGAGTTGGCAAGAAACTACAGCGATGTGACCGCACTCGATTTCACGGCACGCATGATTCGCATCCCCGTACAATTACAAGAGCAGGGATACGTCCGTTACACGATGAAAGATGAGGGTGAGCTGGTATTTTACAGGGATGTGGTGTTGTCCGATTACGGTCTCTCGGAGACAAAAGAACAGATCCTATTCATGCAGGCTGATGCGATGAACCTGAAACCCAACTATTCGGGTTACGACCTGATCATCGTCCCCAACCTGCTGGAGGAGCTGAGTGACCCGTTACTATTCCTGTCAGAAATTCACACACGCCTGAATGAGAACGGTTATCTGCTGCTGGCCTCAGACTACGAATGGGATGATGAAATGACACCGCGTGATAAATGGCCGGGAGGGTTCAAGAAAGATGGTGAGCCGGTGACATCACTCGACGGGATCAAGGATGCGCTGGCACCCCACTTCGATCTCTGCCGTGATCCGCAGGATCTACCCTTAACACTAAAAAAATCCTCCCGCACCACCGAAAAACGATTGGTGCAGGTGACTGTATGGAAGATGAGAGGGTGATTATTCATTAAACCAGCGGGTGAGCGCGTTGAACACATTCTCAACTTCATTTCTCTTCTTCACTTTTATATTTTTAGAGGGGACAAGCACCCTGAGACCCTTGTGAATGATCTTCACATTGACATTCTTGTCCGTTCGCACCGGCTCGCCGTCAACATGCATCAGCCCGGCTTTAGTACGTTTGATTGTCAGCTCACGGGTGATAAGGGTGGTCATCTTACTGTTCTTGTCGATGTTTTTCGTGAAAAGCTGCAGCGTTGTCTGGGGTATCTCCAGCGCATTGAGCGGCTTAAGGATGGAGACGTTCATCTTCCCGTCGTCCATGCTCGCACCCGGAGCTATATAGGCCTCATTGCCGTACTGTGATGCGTTGGCACAAGTGAGCACAAAAGCCCGTTCGGTGATGGTACCCTCATCGTGGGTGATCTCATACTCCTCCGATTTGAAATCGACGGCACTCTCCAGTATGTTCCGCACATAACCCAGCGGACCCCGTTTCTTCTCCTCGGCAAATCTGTCGCTGATGAAAGCATCGAATCCGAAACCGCAGGTACAGAAAAAAATATGGTCGTTGGCCACACCATAATCAATAGTGCGGCTGTTGCCTTTAAGGATGATATCGATGGCTTTCTCTGAATCCATCGGTATGTTGAGCTCCCTCGCCAGCCCGTTGCCGGAGCCAAAAGGGATGATGCCCAGCGTTGTGTCGGTGTTTACAAGTACTTTGGCTACCTCGTTCACCGTACCGTCTCCACCCGCAGTGAGCACATAGTTGAACCTGTTCTTCACCGCTTCCCTGGCAATCTCTGTGGCATGATCGGGGTAGCCTGTGATACGGATGATCACATCGAATTTAGTCTGATCGAATGCGGCAGCCACCTCCTCAGGGATGTTCTTCTTTGATTCAGTGCCCGATACCGGGTTAATGATGAGGCACACTTTTTCTTTTTTCATATGATATAACAGATATTTTACTTAGAACAGTTGGACGATCATTTTTGTTTTAACCCTTTTTATTTGTCGCTTCGTCCATTGTTGCTTACTTTTGCACACAAAAATAATGTGTAGCCTATGTTGCAATCCGATAGTTTAATTTTTGACATGGATGGTACCCTTTGGGACAATGTGAATTCATATGTGATCTCATGGAATGAAGGACTGCAACAAAGAGGATATCAAAAACAGGTCACCCGTGACAACATACTGGGACTGATGGGCAAGGAAGCCCGTGTGATGCTGGAATCCATCCTTCCCGGGGCCACTGCCGGTGAGCAGGATCTTTTATTTGATGCGGTCATCGCGGAATATCAGAAGCTGCTTGATGATATGAACCCGGTCATTTATGAAGGGGTGCATGAAGGCCTGAAGCAGCTGTCGGAGAAATACCCTCTTTTCCTCCTCAGTAACTGTGAGGAGGGGGGACTGGTGAATTTCATGCATCACACAAGGACAACCTCTTTCTTCGTCGATTATATGGAGCACGGGATGAATCTGAAACCCAAGCACCATAACCTGCAGTTGCTTATGGAGAAACATGGCTTGAAAGCACCTGTATACATAGGTGATACCGAATCCGATAGTGCTCAGTCCATGATGGCAGGGGTTCCTTTTGTATTTGTGTCGTACGGTTTTGGTGCGACGGAGAACTATTCACTGAAGTTTGATTCATTCAACGCGTTAACAGCCTATTTCCTGAATCAATAGAGCAAGCCTATGAAACCCACTTTTGTCCTGGTAGTGATAGTTGTCTATTTCGCACTGCTCATGCTTATCTCCTGGCTCACAAGCAGGAAAGGATCGGGTAACGATGCTTTCTTCCGTGCCAACAAATCATCAAAATGGTTTGTCGTAGCCATTGCCATGATTGGCACATCCATCTCGGGTGTCACCTTTGTTTCTGTTCCCGGCATGGTGAGGAACCTGGATATGACCTACATGCAGATGGTGCTTGGGTTCTTTTTCGGGTACCTGGTGATTGCCTACGTGTTGCTGCCACTCTATTACCGGCTGAATCTCACTACCATATATGGCTATCTGGATCAGCGCTACGGACCCAGATCATACAAGACAGGCGCCTGGTTTTTCCTGCTCTCTAAAATCGTGGGGGCCGCAGCCAGGCTTTATCTGGTGGCCTTCATCCTGCAAACGCTGGTGTTCGATGCATGGGGGGTGCCTTTCGTGGTGACGGTGGTGGGTATCATCCTGATCATCTGGCTCTACAGCCACAAGAGCGGCATCAAGACCATTATCTGGACCGACTGGCTGCAGACGCTGCTATTCATCTCTGCGCTTGTGTTGATTGTCTGGCAGTTATCTTCAAAAATGGGGATGAGCCTGGGTGAGGTGGCCACCACAATCAGAGAGAGCAGTCATTCACGTATTTTTGTTTTTGACGACTGGCAGAGTACGCAGTATTTCTTTAAACAGTTCTTCAGCGGTATGTTTATCACCATCGTCATGACAGGGCTGGATCAGGATCAGATGCAGAAGAACCTGACCATCTGTACACTGAAGGATGCACAGAAGAATGTGGTCTCTTACGGCTTTGCCTTTGCCCCGATCAACTTCCTCTTTCTTTGCCTGGGTGTGCTCCTGATCATATTTGCTGAGCAGAACGGTATCGCCCTGCCTGACATATCGGATAACATACTGCCACTGATCGCAAGTGATTACCTCGGATCTGTTGTATTCGGTATTTTCGTGGTGGGTATCGTCGCTGCTGCTTTTTCGAGTGCTGATTCAGCGCTCACGGCGCTCACCACCTCCTTCTGTGTGGATATTCTGAACATGAAATCCATCTCCCGGTCGAAAGAGCAGGAGTTGAAGGATATCAGCACGAGACGGATTGTGCATGTGGCTATCAGCATCGTTTTTGTGGTGATAATCATGCTGATAGAAGCGATTGGATCGGATAGCATCATCAATGCGATCTACAAGCTTGCATCATACACCTACGGACCTCTGCTTGGCCTCTACGTTTTCGGCCTCTACACCAAAGTGAAACCGGTGGACCGTTATGTACCCCTCGTGGCTGTTGCGGCACCGCTGCTCTGCTTTGCAGGTGAGTTCGCGATGAAGCAGCTGTTCGGTTATCAGGTAGGCTATGAGCTGTTGCTGATGAACGGTCTGCTCACCGGATTGGGGCTTTGGGCAATAACAGTTAGAAATAAAACAAAAATAGCGTAACATATGATTATTCAATCAGCTGAGTTCATCATCAGCAATACCGATTACCGCTTATGTCCGCAGGACGGCAGGGCGGAATATGCTTTCATTGGCCGCTCCAACGTTGGGAAATCATCGTTGATCAACATGCTCACCGGCCGTAAGGGGCTGGCACTTACATCATCCACACCGGGGAAGACGATGCTTATCAACCATTTTCTGATCAACGGGGAGTGGTATCTGGTGGATCTCCCCGGCTATGGATATGCCCGCAGAGGGAAAGAGGGGAGAGATAAGCTCCGTATCATCATTGAGGATTATATCATGGAACGGGAGGCGATGGTGAACCTTTTTGTGCTGATTGATTCGCGTCATGAGCCACAGAAGATTGATATTGAGTTCATGGAGTGGCTCGGTGAGAACGCTGTTCCTTTTACCATTGTCTTTACCAAAGGAGACAAGCTGGCCGGAGGACGCCTGCAGGTGAACGTGAATGCCTATAAAGAGAAGCTGCTGGAGAGCTGGGAGGAGCTGCCACCCATCTTCGTCACCTCGGCAGAGAAGGGACAGGGCAGGGAGGAGCTGCTGGGCTATATCGAACAGATCAACCGCACCCTCTGAACAGGGTTTAGCGAACTGTGCCCCCTGCTATGTCGAGCAGTTCGTTAGTGATGGTTTGCTGGCGCAGCTTGTTGTATTCAAGCTTCAGCTCATCAATCAGGTTATCGGCATTGTCGTTGGCTATCAGCATGGCCGTCATGCGGGCTGCATGCTCTGAGGTGGCCGAGTCGATGAGTACGGTATAAAGTTTCAGCTGGATCACCTTGGGAAGCAGTTCCTGTAGTAGAGAATCCCTGTCGGGTTCCACGATGTAATCATTTTTCAAGTCATCCTCTTCACCTGCCGGCAACGCTATAGGCAGGAATGTCTCCTGCACCACCTCCTGCGTTCCCTTGCTTTTGTAGTGGTGGTAGATCAGCTCCACCCTGTCGATCTCCCCCGTGATGTACAACTGCATCAACTCCTGCGCGATCTTCCGTATTGGCTGATAGGAGGGTTTGGCGGCGATGGTGTCAAATTCACCTGCTGCCACCATCCCCATCTTCCGCACCGCTTTGGCCACCTTACCACCGATGGGATAGATCAGGATGTTCTCTCTGCCCAGAGGGAGGTACTCCTCCACAACAGATGTGAGCTTTACAGTGATATTGTCGTTGAAACGACCTGCCAGACCGGTGTTGGAAGTGAATGCCACGATGGCCACACGCTTGACATCGCGTTGTTGTGTGTAGGGCGACAGGAACTCCTTTTCACCCTGCAGCAACAGCTGTAACATATGGTACAGCTCCTGCTCATAAGGGTAAAGGGTCTGGATGAGCTGTTGTGTTTTAAGCAGCTTTGCGGATGAGACCATCATCATGGCGGTGGTGATCTTCCGGGTGGAGTGAACCGACTGTAACCTGCTTTTTATCTCTTTAAGTAGTGCCATTGTTGTTTAATATTGCATCGATTCAATGGTGTCAGTTGCCACACGTTCAATGATTTTACCCATGGCATCGTTCATGATACCCTCTTTGAGACGGTTCAGCAGATCGTCACGGTGTTTCAGCTCCATGGTGGCCAGAAACTCCTTCTCAAAACGATGCACCTCCAGCAGCGGGATCTTCTTTAACAGGCCGTGGGTGCCGCAGTAAAGAATGGCAATCTGATGTTCTACACTCATGGGTGTGTGTACCGGCTGTATCAGTAGCTGTTCGTTCTTCTGTCCCTTGTCGATGGTCATCATGGTGACCGCATCCATGTCACCACCAAACTTGGTGAAAGCAGCCAGCTCCTGGTATTGCGCCTGGTCGATCTTCAGCGATCCGGCCACCTTCTTCATCGCTTTCACCTGTGCGTTGCCCCCCACACGGGAGACAGAGATGCCGACGTTGATAGCAGGTCGTACTCCCTTGTTGTAGAGATCAGCTTCCAGGAAGATCTGACCGTCGGTGATGGAGATCACATTGGTGGGGATATAGGCAGATACATCACCCGCCTGTGTCTCGATGATGGGCAGCGCGGTGAGTGATCCTCCACCCTTCACCCGGTCATGCAGGCAGGTAGGTAAATCGTTCATTTGTGTCACTACATCCTGCTGTGAGATCATGCTGGCAGCACGCTCCAGCAGGCGTGAATGGAGGTAAAAGATATCACCGGGGTAGGCTTCGCGTCCCGAGGGACGGCGCAGGATCAGCGACACCTCCCGGTAGGCTACCGCCTGCTTGGAGAGATCGTCATAGACCACCAGGGCATGGCGCCCCGTATCACGGAAATATTCACCCACGGCAGCACCGGCAAAGGGAGCGATGTAACGCAGGGCTGCCGAGTCGGATCCGCTGGCTGCAATCACGATGGTATAATCCATAGCCCCATGGTCGGTGAGTGTTTTCACAAGGGAGGCTACGGTAGATCCCTTCTGGCCGATAGCCACATAGATGCAATAGACCGGATCACCCTCATCGAAGTTCTGCCGCTGGTTGAGGATGGTGTCGATGGCGATGCTCGACTTGCCGGTCTGGCGGTCACCGATGATCAGCTCCCGCTGGCCCCGTCCGATGGGGATCATCGCATCCACCGCCTTGATGCCTGTCTGCAATGGCTTGTTCACCGGCTGGCGGAAGATGACACCGGGCGCCTTGCGCTCCAGGGGCATCTCCAGCAGCTCACCCTTCACAGCTCCCTTGCCATCGATCGGTTCGCCGGTGGGAGCGATCACCCTTCCCAGCATCCCTTCTCCCACACGGATGGAGGCGACGTGGCCGGTACGCTTCACGATGAAGCCCTCTTTCACATCACTGGTGGACCCCAGCAGGATAGCTCCCACGTTGTCCTCCTCGAGGTTCATCACGATGGCCTGCATGCCGTTATCGAATAGCAGCAGCTCGCTCGACTCGGCGTTGCGCAGTCCGTAGATACGCACCACGCCATCACTGACGCTGATGACCACCCCGGTCTCATCGTACTTGATATCGGTATCAAGACCCTCGAGTTGCATGCGTAGTATATCAGACACCTCACTTATTTTGATTTCGTTGTTTGCCATGTTCAATTCATTGTTTCATCTTGTTTCAATGGACGCATCCAGGATCCTGAACCTGTTGCGGATGCGGGATAGTTCGCCGGCCACGCTGGCATCCCAGCGGTAATCATCGAGGTAGAGGATGAAACCGCCAATGATGGCGGGATCAACCACCGGCTCCACCTCCAGCCTGCCGCCGACGATCTTCCTTATATGTTCGATAAACCGTTTTTCTGTTTTCTCATCGATCGGTATAGCCGTGATAAGCCTGCCATACTGGATGTTAAAACGATCGCGATAGAGCTCCGTGTAGCGTAGGGCGATATAGTGGATCAGCTCCTCCCGTTCGTTCTCCATGATCAACCCGAGCATCCGCTCCAGCGAGGGAGGCAGATCACCCCCGCTGGCGGTACGCAGGAGGAAGATCTTCTTCTCTCTTGTGTTGACCGCTCCGCTGAGTGCCCGGCGCAGTGCAGGCTGTTCGATGAACATGGCGGCAAGGGTCTTCATCCTGTGATAGACCTCCTGCTGCTCTCCCGATGCGATGGCATGGTCCAGCAGTGCTTTGGCGTAACGGGTGGAGATGAGTCCGGTGTTCATCGTCGTCAGGATTTGGAAATATCTACTTCGTCCAGCAGGCGGTCGATCATCTTCATCTGCTCCTGCTCATCGCCCAGTCGCTCACGCAGGATTCGCTCAGCCAGCTGCACTGAGAGGGTCGAGACCTCGCGACGGATGGTGCGCAGCGCCTCTTCCCTTTCGGCCTCGATCCTACTGCGGGCGGCTGCCAGCATCTTCTCCGATTCGGCGGCCGCACCGGCGCGCGCCTCCCCGATCAGTTGCTCCTTGAGCCGTGTGGTCTCTTTCAGGATAGCATGTTGCTCCCTGCGGGCTTCAGTCAGCAACCGCTCGCCGGTCTCCACGACCTTGCCCAGCTCCTCCTGAGCTTCGCGGGCAGCCCGGATAGATGCCTCGATGTAGTTCTTCCTTTTCTCAACCGCCTTGAGGATCACCGGGAACCCATACCTGACCAATATCAGGAGGACGATCCCGAAAGAGATCATCATCCAGAAGAGCAGTCCCGGTTCGGGTGTCAATAACGACATAGTGCAGTCAGGTTAAAGGATGAAACCACACACGACAATGGCAAACAGCGCCACCCCTTCGATGAGGGCTGCCGAGATGATCATGGTGGTGCGGATGTCGGCGGCCGCCTCCGGCTGGCGGGCGATGCCCTCGAGGGCCGACTGGCCAATTCTGCCAATACCGAAGGCTGCTGCCATCACGGCCACTCCTATGGCCACGGCCAAACCCAACGTGCTCAACGCTTCATGCTGTATCTGCAGCATCACTGATAATAGTTCCATACGATTTGTTTAATTGTTTAGTGATTGATATCTTGTAATGAATTTTGTTCTATTTGTTTGGTTTTTTTATTTGTCGGCGTGTGCTCACCACTGCGGGCAGCATGTGGCTCCACCCGTGCCAGGCCAATGAAGACAGCCGACAGCAGCGTGAAGACGTAGGCCTGGATAAAAGCCACCAGCAACTCTACAAAATTGATGAATACAGTGAACAGCACCGATGCGGCCGTCATGGAGGCGTTGATGGTGGATCCCAGGCTTACCGATACAAAAATCAGTGAGGTGAGTCCCAGCACGATGGCGTGTCCTGCCATGATGTTGGCGAAGAGACGGATCATCAGCGCAAAGGGTTTGGTGAACAGACCTACCACCTCGATGATCGGCATCAGAGGAAAAGGGACCTTCAGCCATACCGGCACATCGGGCCAGAATATCTCCCGGTAATATTCTCTCGATCCGGTGAAGTTGACCACCAGGAAGGTGGTGACGGCCAGCACCAGGGTGACGGCAATGTTGCCGGTCACGTTGGCCCCTCCCGGGAAAAGAGGGATCAACCCCAGCAGGTTGTTTATCAGGATGAAGAAGAAGAGGGTCAGCAGATAGGGGGAGTAGCGTGCGTAATCCTTGCCCACTGTTGGTTTGATCAGCTCATCTTCAATCATCACCACTGCCATCTCCATCAGGCCGGCAAGTCCCTTTTTTGGTTTCAGCGGGTCACGGCTGACGCTGCGTGCAGCGGCGAGGACCAGCAGGATCAGCAGCAGTGAACTGAACAGCAGCGAAGCGGCATTTTTGGTGAGGGAGAGATCGAGGGGTCGGCTGTCGGCTCCATCGTGCCTGACCTCCACGATCTTACCGGCATACCTTCCTTCGGAAGCGATCCTGAAACCGTGATAGCTCTCTTCACCATGATGGAGGCGGGAGGATAGAAAGAGGTGCCAGCCGCTCCTCTGGCTGCGTAGAATCACAGGGAGGGGGATGGAGAGATCTTTCTCTCCGTTACCCGTGATGTGCCACTCGTAGCTGTCGGCCAGGTGGTGCAGGATCATCTCCTTCACGTTGAGCTCATCTCCACCAGCGACCTCCTTGCTTACCGGAAGAGCGGCAGCGGTAGCGGCAGAGAACAACAGGGTGATAATGATCAGTGCTGTGAGGGTGATGCTGCGTCTCATAGTTCAAAAGGCTCTTTAGGCGGTTTGTCGTGATCAGACTTGTATTTGATGTACTTCTCCATTCGCAGGTAGATGTAGGTCTCCCATACCAGGTCGATCAGATAGAAGATGATGAAGATGATGACGAAGCTGCGGATACCAGCCTTGTGAATGAACCAGTAGATGAGGATGGTAATGAAGGAGACAAACACCTTGATCACCTTCAGCAACATGTAGAGGTTCACCATCTTCACCGGATGGGTGATTGCCGAACGGCGAAACTGTGTGATGAAGATGATCCCCAGCAGGTAGAAGAAAAGAGGGATGACAACATACCCTTTTGCCTGCAGTGCCGGGAAATAGGCTACAGTCAGCAACCAGACACCCACACCGGTGACAGCCATCACTACGGTGTGAATAATTAGAAAATTGATGATCAGTTTTTTCATTTTTTGTCTGTTTCTTTTTTTCTTACAGCGTCAATGCAAACGGTAATCCTGTTATCGCTCACCTCTACAAATCCCTCCTCCACGACCATCGTCTTCAGATGACCCTTTACGGAGAAGGTGATGTTGCCTCGCCGGAGCGACGAGATGAGTGGTGCATGGTTCTTCAGTATCTGAAACGAACCCATGGTGCCGGGCAGTGTCACCGATTCCACATCATCGATGTGGTACGTTTTTTCGGGTGAAAGGATATTCAGGGTCATTGTGCTGCTTCTGATTGTTCTATCAGGGCCTTGCCCTTTTCGATTGCTTCCTCAATGGTACCCACACTCATGAATGCGGTCTCGGGGTACTGATCCAGCTCCCCCTCCATGATCATCCTGAACCCCCGGATGGTGTCGGCAATGGGAACCATCACACCCGGTTGGCCGGTATACTGTTCCGCCATGAAGAAGGGTTGGGAGAGGAACCGCTGTACCTTGCGGGCACGGTTCACCGTGAGGCGGTCCTCATCGGAGAGTTCATCCATACCCAGGATGGAGATGATATCCTGCAGTTCCTTGTAGCGTTGCAGGATCTGCTTCACCTCCATCGCCGTGTTGTAGTGCTCTTCACCCACGATGGCGGAATCGAGGATGCGTGAGGAGGACTCCAGCGGATCCACTGCCGGGTAGATACCCAGTGAAGCGATCTTCCTGCTGAGCACCGTGGAGGCGTCCAGGTAGCTGAAGGTGGTGGCGGGCGCCGGGTCGGTAAGGTCATCTGCCGGCACGTAGACTGCCTGCACTGATGTGATAGAGCCGTGAATGGTGGAAGCGATACGCTCCTGCAGTGTACCCATCTCCGAAGCGAGTGTGGGCTGATAGCCTACCGCTGAGGGCATGCGTCCCAGCAGTGCCGAAACCTCGGAGCCTGCCTGCACAAAACGGAAGATGTTGTCGATGAAGAGCAGAGTGTCACTACCCTCACCACCCGCATCGCGGAACGACTCGGCTACAGCCAGCCCGGTGAGGGCGACCGATGCGCGGGCACCCGGTGGCTCGTTCATCTGTCCGAATACCAGCGTGGTCTGCGACGATTTGAGCTTCTCATAATCGATCGTGCTCAGATCCCATTTCCCCTCATCCATCCCTTGCTTAAACACCTTGCCATACTTGATCACACCTGATCCGATCATCTCCCGCAGCAGGTCGTTCCCCTCGCGGGTACGTTCACCCACTCCGGCAAAGACCGAGTAGCCGTTGTGACCCTTGGCAATGTTGTTGATCAGCTCCATGATGATCACCGTCTTACCCACACCTGCACCACCGAAGAGACCGATCTTGCCACCCTTCAGGTAGGGCTGCAACAGGTCGATCACCTTGATGCCGGTGAAGAGTACCTCCTCGGAGGTGGTCAGCTCATCAAACTTGGGTGCTTCACGGTGTATGGGGTATTGCTGTTCGCGGCTCAGCTTCTTCAAACCGTCAATGGGACGACCTACTACGTTGAGGAGCCTTCCCTTGATCTGTTCTCCTACAGGCACACTGATGGGGCGCCCGAGCGCTTTCACGGTTAAACCGCGGCGTAATCCGTCGGTACTCTCCATGGCCACCGTGCGCACGATATTCTCCCCGATATGTTGCTGTACCTCCAGGAACACCTCCTGTCCGTCGGTATGTGATACATAAAGTGCATCATGAATGGAGGGAAGCCTCGTTTCGAATGTCTCGGTGAATTCAAACTGTACATCCACCACAGGCCCGATGATCTGTGAGATGCGTCCGATCAGTTGTGACATAGTAATAAATATAATTGATCAATAGGTCGGCATGACGTCGCCCATCCACAAAGATACAAAAATAGAGGAAAGAAAAAATTGTTCACAAAAAAAAGTCCTGACTCTCCGGAAAGAGCAGGACCAGGGTGATGTGTTGTATCTTCAGAGCCACAAGCGAGACTTGAACTCGCGACCTACGCGTTACGAATGCGTTACTCTACCAACTGAGCTATTGTGGCGTTAAGCGATGGCAAAAGTATAAAAAAAATTGACACCAGCCAATCTGTTTATGCATTTTATCAAACAAAAAACGGGCAGCATCATTGCCACCCGTTTTGATAAGTTCGAAAAACATTTTCTTATTTCTTTCCTTCCGGCAGATGCTTGTTTTGCTGGTTGCGCATGATCACGTAGGCTACCGGTGAAGCGACGAACAGACTGGTGATCGTTCCTACCACCACACCAATAAGCATGGCGAATACAAAACTTCTCACTGCATCTCCACCGAAGAAGAGGATACAGATGATTACCAGGATGGTACTTAAACCGGTATTGATGGTACGCGCCAGCGTAGCGTTCATAGAGTCGTTGAACAGAGGTCTCAGTCCACGTTTAGGATAGAGTTGCATGTATTCACGCACACGGTCGAACACCACCACCTTGTCGTTGATAGAGTACCCTACAATGGTGAGGATGGCTGCCACGAACGTTTGGTCAATCTCCATCGAGAAGGGCATCACTTTCCAAAGCAATGAATAGAGTCCAATCACTGCAAAGGCATCCACACCCAGTGCAGCCACTGTTCCCAGTGAGAACGACCAGTTACGGAAGCGGAACAGGATGTAGAGTCCCATACATATGAGCGCGATGGTCAATGCCAGGAAGGCGTTTCTTATCATGTCCTCGGCGATACTGGGTCCCACCTTCTGGGAACTCTGTATATGATCATCGATCGTTTGTCCCGGAGTGATGTATTCCTGCAGTCCCTGACTGAGCAGATCGCGCAGTTCCTCTTCGATGTTTTCGCCATCAGACTCAATCATATGGTTCGTGGAGATACGCACCTGATTGCTCGAACCGATGGTGATCACACGTACTGATTCACCAAAGTAGGGTGTCAGTGAATTTTGCACATCCCCGGTGCTAACTGGCTGATCAAATCGTACGATATAGTTGCGACCGCCTGAGAAGTCAATACCCACATTCATTCCGATAGAGATGAGAGAGATAACGCTGATGATGACAAATACACCGATGATCAGCAAAATCTTCTTACTATTGTGGATGAAGTCGAAGCTGTACTCCTTGAAGATAGCCCTGGAAAAGGAAGTGTTGAAATCAAGATTCAGCCATTTTCCTTTGGAGAAACGATTTTCGTACACCATACGAGTGATGAAAACCGCTGTCAGGAACGAAGCTGTGATACCAATGATCAGGGTGATGGCAAATCCTCTGATGGCTCCCGTACCAAAAAGGGCGAGGATGATACCGGTGATGATCGTCGTTAAGTTGGAGTCAAGAATAGCAGAGAAAGCGTTCTTATATCCGTCTTCCACTGCACGTCGTAAAGTTTTACCTGCTGCCAGCTCCTCCTTGATACGCTCATTAATAAGCACGTTTGCATCCACCGCCATGGCAAGTGAGAGGATCATACCGGCAATACCGGGTAGTGTGAGTACCGCCTGGAAGGCAGCAAGAGCACCCAACGTAAAGAAGAAGTTGAGCAATAATGCTGAGTTTATCACCGAACCCGGTATTACACCGTAAAGCAGCATGGTGAAGATAAACAATACTACCAAAGCAATGATGAATGAGATAAACCCATCATTGATCGCTTCCTGTCCCAGTGAAGGCCCTACCACATCTTCCTGTACGATACGTACGCCGGCCTGCATCTTCCCGGACTTGAGCACGTTCTCCAGGTCCTGTGCTTCCTGTGGCGTGAAATTACCGGTGATGGAAGAGCGACCTCCGTCGATACGTCCGTTGACCGTTGGTGCCGAATAGACAGAACCATCCAGGACAATAGCGATGGAGTTTCCTATTTCGGTTCCGGTGATGGTGGACCAGCGACTGGCACCAGTGGAGTTCATAGACATGGTCACTTCCCAGGCTGATCCCTGTTGTCCCTGGTCAGCACGGGCATTGGTGATCACATCTCCTTCAAGAGCCGGTCCCCGCTTGCTGCCGTCACCCTTGAGTGCGAAAAGCTGGAAATAGGTCTCACGCTGATCGATGGGCTTGAATCCCCACTTAAATCGTACATCTGCAGGAAAAATATCTTTATAGCGATTCAACAGAAAATTGATGGCAGCGGTATCGAGTTTAGATGCACTTCCCACGATCGGACCGCCTATGCCACTCATCGCGAAATAGGGTTCATTGAAATATTCAACTAAACTTTTGTCAATCACAATCTTCTCCTCATCTTCCATTACTGGTAATGAGAGTGGATCGGCCACTGTAAGTGAATCTTCAGCAACTTCAGATACTGCGGTAGTGTCAGTGAGTTCAGTTCTCTTTGCCATGGCATATTCGCCCGATCTGGAGTTCATTTCATTGAAGTAGATACCCAGCTGGTTGACATTGTAGGTCTTCCAGAATTCCAGGTTAGCACTTCCCTGTAACAGGTTACGAACACGTTCCGGCTCGGTAATACCGGGTAGCTCCACCAGTATACGTTCTGCACGGTCTAACTTTTGTATGTTTGGAGCAACCACACCGAAACGGTCAATACGGGTTGCAAGTACATTGAATGAATTATCGGCTACACTGGTGAGTTCATTACGTAATATTGAAATTACTTCGCTGTTGGATGCCGTGGGGTTCACCCTTTCGCTCATTGTTATACTATAAATATTGGCCAGCTTTCCCTCCGGATTAATCCTTTCATAGTTCTGCTGGAAAAGCGAGATGAAGTCAGACGAACTGCCCCGGCGGTTTTGAATGACTGTCTCTCTCAATGCCTGATTGAACTGAGGATCATCGGTGTTTGCAAGCGAGTTGAGTACTTGTGCAGCATCGATCTCGAGAACCACGTTCATACCACCTTTCAGGTCAAGACCTAAGCCGATCTCTTTTTCACGTATCTGCTTAAGTGTGTAATTAAGATAGACTTTCTCGGTGGATAACGAATCAAGATAATGATTCTTCAGGGCTAAGTCTCCATTGGCGTATTGATCCGCTTTCTTATTGTACTGTCTTCCAACCAGAGTGAAAGAGAGATAGAACAAACAGATAGCTGTCAGGATAATACTGAAAACTCTAATAAATCCTTTGTTTTGCATTTCAATATTACTTTAAATTTACAATTTTTACTTTTGTAGGTTGTTAAATGATATTCACGACTGAAATTTAAGGGATGTTTCCTGCCCCTTCTTTTTGAGCGTGCAAATATACGTTTTTTTTATCTTTTTAAGAACAATATCGCCGGATAATTTTGTGTAAACTCATCCGGCGAAATTAAAAATGATTTGCACTCCACGTTAAACAGTTGACTGATAACGCAGCGTTTCTGTTTATTCAATAAACCCTCTGTTTTTTAACAGATATAAAGGGTCGGGTTCAGCCCCGCGGAATTTCTCGTACAGCTCCATGGGATCTTCCGTGTTTCCTTTCGACAGTATATTCTCGCGGAACAGTGTCGCTGTCTCCTGATCGAAGATGCCTTTCTCGGCAAATGCCTGGAAAGCATCGGCATCGAGCACCTCTGACCACAGGTAGCTGTAATAACCCGAAGCATATCCCTCAGGGCTGCTGAAGATATGCGAGTAGTAGGTGCTTTTATAGCGTGGTATGATTTCATCGATCATACCAATCTTGTTCATCGATGCTGTTTCGAATGCATTCACATCATATTCCTGCTTTGCTGTTTGTGTGTGATAATCCATATCGAGCAATGCGGCCGCAACAAATTCGGCAGTGGTGAAGCCCATATTGAACTTGCCTGCAGCCTCAATTTTTTCAACCAGTGCATCGGGGATCACCTCACCTGTTTCATAATGCTTTGCATACATCTTCAATACTTCAGGTTTGAAAGCCCAGTGTTCCATGATCTGAGAAGGAAGCTCCACAAAATCGCGTGCGACGCTGGTACCCGACAATCCCTGGTAGGTCACTTTCGACAGCATCCCGTGGAGTGCATGTCCGAATTCATGAAAGAGTGTCTCCACATCATCGAGTGAGAGGAGTGAAGGGGTGTCGGCCAGTGGCTTGGTAAAGTTACCCACATTGTAGATGATGGGACGTACATCTTCTCCGTTCCTGGTTGTTTGTTTGCGGAAGCTGCTCATCCATGCACCGGCACGCTTGCTGGCACGGGGGAAGTAGTCGGTGTAGAAAAGTGAAACATGTGTACCGTCGGCTTCAGTCACCTCATAAGCCTCCACCTCGGGATTGTAGAGAGGAACATTATCCAGTTTCTTAAAATTGAGTCCGTACAGTTTGTTTGCAACCATAAATACCCCTTCGCGCACGTTCTCCATCTTAAAATAGGGTCGCAATTCTTCTTCGTTGAGGGCATATTTCTCCTGGCGTAGCTTCTCGGTGTAATACCACCAGTCCCATGAAGCCAGTTTAAAATCGCCTCCCTCTTCATCGATGAGCCTCTGAAGTTCTGCAGCCTCTTTCTTTGCCTGCGGAAGGGCATACACCCACACATCATTCAATAACTTATATACATTCTCCTTGTTTTTGGCCATGCGGTCATCCAGAGCATAATGGGCAAATGATTCGAAGCCCAGCAGGTTGGAGCGTTCCAGGCGGAGATTGACAATCTCATTGATCAGGCCCTTGTTGTCGAACTCGTTGTCGTTGTTGGCACGTAGGTACATCGCCTTGTAAAGTTTTTCACGCAGATCGCGGTTGTCGGCATATTGCAGGAAGGGGATCCAGCTTGGTTTATGCAGTGTGAAAATCCATTTACCCTCTTCTCCTGCAGCTTCTGCAGCAGCACTGACCACGCTTTGCGGTAGGCCTGCAAGATCTTCTTCATTGTCGATGACCAGCGTATAGTTGTTGGTTTCTGCCAGTACATTGTTGTTGAATTTGATGGTCAGCGCTGAGAGTTGTTTGTTGATATCACGCAGTTTATCTTTATCTGTCTCGCTGAGCATAATGCCGGAACGGACAAAATCCTTGTAATAGTCCTCCAGCAGTCTGTATTGCTCGGGTGTGAGATTGTGCGATGAGGCATTGTCGTACACTGTTTTTATCCGTTCAAACAGTTGTTCGTTCAGGTTGATGTTGTCACCGTGTGCGGTGAGCCTGGGCGACAGCTCTGACTTGATTTTCTGCATCTCCTCGTTGGTGTCGGTCCCTTCCAGCCCGTAGAATACAGCCGATACACGACTCAGCACCGATCCGCTGTTGTCAAGTGCCAGAATAGTATTTTCGAATGTGGGTGGTTCAGGATTGCTGACGATGGAGTCGATTTCTGCCGCTTGTTGCGTCATCCCTGCTTCGAATGCAGGTACATAATCATCCACGCTGATCTTGTCGAATGGTGGTGCACCGAAAGGTGTGTCGAACGCTGTCATGAAGATTGCCCCCTTTTCGGCGGACTTATCACTCTTGGTGCACGCAACTAATGCCATAAATGCAATTGAGATTAAAAAAAGTTTTTTCATTCAATATAAAAATTTGATGACTAATTTATAGTTCTATATACTTTTGTTCTTTTCCTGACTAATGTGCAAAGTTAATCATTTTTCCTTTTTTATAAAGTATAAACAACACAAAATCAAGTATAACTTAAAGGTATTGATTCAATTGTAAGAGGGCTACTATTGCATGAAATGTTAAATAATAATTATTTGCGCAATTTTAGCCTTTAAAATAAATAATAACCATTATATTTGTGATATCAATATAATATCATTATAAATTTATTATTATGGGAACAAAAGAATTCAATTTTAGGGGATTAAAACTAAACGGATTTTTAATGCTCTTTCTCTTGTTGGTAATGCTGGGTGTATGTGCATGGCTATTTTCACTGGGCTTCTGGGGAATTATTGGTGGCATCGTGCTCTCTATTCTCTGGTTCATTTTTTTATTCGGTTTTGCCAAACTGGAACCCAATGAAGCGATTGTAATGATCTTTTTCGGGAGATATAACGGGGTATTAAAGGAAACGGGATTCTTTTGGGTACATCCCTTTATGACGAAAAAGAAACTATCCATGCGTGCACGCAACCTGAACGTGAATCCGATTAAAGTGAACGATAAGGTGGGTAATCCGGTACTTATCGGACTTGTGCTGGTATGGAAGCTGAAGGATACCTATAAATCGATGTTCGAGATAGATGCGCAAACACTGGCTACGACGAAAGATAATGCTGTTGTTTACAACGTCTCCAAACAGATGAATGCATTCGAGAACTTCGTTGCTGTGCAAAGCGATGCTGCCCTGAGGCAGGTCGCCGGTCTCTATGCATACGACAACAACGTGGTTTCAGATAATGAGCAGACGTTGCGGTCGGGTGGGGAAGAGATCAATGAAGAAATGTTGAAGGAGCTGAATAGCCGACTCGACATGGCGGGAATAGAGATCGTGGAGGCACGTATCAACTACCTGGCTTATGCTCCTGAGATTGCTGCAGTGATGCTGCGCCGCCAGCAGGCTGAAGCCATCATTTCTGCCCGCGAGAAGATCGTGGAGGGAGCGGTGACCATGGTGAAGATGGCACTCGATCGTATAGAGGATGAAAATATTGTTGAACTTGACAGTGACAAGAAAGCAGCGATGGTGAGCAACCTGCTGGTGGTGCTTTGTGCCGATGAAGCGGCACAGCCGGTGTTGAATACCGGGTCGTTGTACCAGTAAAATAATTAGTCACTCATTCATGATTCGAATGGTACCTATACAGCTGGATTTTCATAAAAGAGAGACTTTTTCTATGTTTAACAGAAATATAACTTGTTTAATTTCTGTGTTCACTTTTCGAAATTGTACGACGGACAATGTTTTGTGATCCATGTTTGGCTCTATACATTTCAGCATGAATATGCAAAAGTTAAATCACTAAAGGAGGAGTTGATGCCGAAGAAAGAGAGAACAACCAGGAATTTCGCGTTGCGACTCGATTCGGAGACGATGGAGGCTATTGAGAAATGGGCTGCAGATGAATTCCGCAGCGTGAACGGACAAATACAGTGGATACTGGATCAGGCGCTCAAAAAAAACGGACGTTTGAAGAAATAATTTACAACAATGCATTGTAACTTAAACCGGCTGAATTTCAGTCGGTTTTTTGTATTTATATTTTTTAACCATCCTGCCACGTATATTAACTATAGTGTTTAGTTATTAAACGAGAAATATTAGTTATGTTTGTGGCGTCAATCAAAAATGGTTTGCAAAGATGAAAGAATTAACAGCCAGAGAAGAAGAGGTAATGCGTTATTTTTGGGATAATGAGGCGCTTTTTGTAAAACAACTCGTGGAGATGTATCCTGATCCGAGACCGCACTTTAATACACTTTCCACCTATGTCCGTTCACTGGAGGAAAAAGGTTTTCTGTCTCACGAATCTTTCGGTTCCACCTATCGTTATTACAAAGTGATCAGTGAGGAGGCATATCGCAACGGGACGTTGAAGAATGTGGTGAAGAAGTATTTTGGTGATTCCTACCTGAGTGTGGTCTCATCACTTATCAAGGAAAAGAATATCTCTGTGGATGAAGTGAGGGAAATGCTTAATGAAGTGGAGAAGTTGCACAAAAGAAAGTGATTGCCATGGAAAATCTACTCTATTATCTGCTTCGTGCATCTGTTTCAATGGTGCTTTTTTACGGTTTCTACAAACTTTTCTTCGCTAAAAACAGCTTCCATGCTATCAATCGGTTTTTACTGATTGCAATAGCCCTCCTGGCGACAATCCTCCCGTTGTTCCGTTTCAATCTGATTCCCGATTTTAACAGAGGCCCACTTACCCAAAATATTCAATGGGACATATCATCAATTCCTGTTTCGGAAATTTCCGGTATGACAGCACCACAGCCAATGTTGCCCTGGAGAGAGTTGCTTATGGTGACATTGATAACCGGTTTTTTATTCGCGCTTGTACGTTACCTGATCGGGCTGGTCCAGATCATCAGCATTATCAGGAACACACGGAAAGAGAAACTCGTTGATAATACGATACTCTGTCTGACCGACAAAGATATTGCACCCTTCAGTTGGATGAACTATGTTGTACTACCTGATAGAGCTCTGGTGAAAGAGAATCAGGCAATCATTCTACATGAACGGGCTCATATCCGTTTACACCACTCATTTGATATGATATTCCTCGATTTGTTCACTTCTGTTTTCTGGTTCAACCCCTTCTCCTGGTTGTTGCGTCGTGAGATTCAGTCGGTGCACGAATATCAGGCAGATGCACAAGTGCTTAATGAAGGTATCGAAATAAAGCAATATCAACTACTATTAATCCGCAAGAGCGTGGGTGAGCAAAAGTTTGCGCTGGCAAACAATTTCCGGCATCGCGATATGCACAAAAGAATCACTATGATGATGAAAAACAAGAATGACAAACAAATGAGATGGAGCTACACGGTCATCCTGCCGGTGTTGTTACTGACAATGGTGGCACTTTCGGTCCCGGGTTTGTATGCGGGTATTCCCGGAATAGCAACAGCAGATTCTTTTGTAAAAACCATGAAGGAAGGAGAATCGATCGTTCAGCCGGAAGAATTTGTTGACTTTACCAATGATTCACTTGAATTGAAGAAGGTGAGAATAGTAGTAGAAGACTCAATCATACTGTCGGGTAAAGTGAGAGAGCAGGTAGACACGACCCATGCTCAGGGGATAAGGATTGAGCACAAAAAGATGGAGGATGTAGAAGTGATCGGTTACGGATCGATGAAAGAGAAAGATTCGATATCTGTCATGTCGGTTCAGGGAGTTGGAGCCAGTCCACTCTACGTTCTGGATGGCAAGGAGATAGAGTCGATAAGTGACATTGATCCTGATCTTATTAAGGCCATCGAGGTGCTGAAAAACAGTTATGCTACCGAAAAATATGGTGAAAGAGGCAAAGATGGTGTCATTCTCATCACAACTAAAAAGGGGGTGAAAGCAGCTTATGGACTGCATGGGGAAGAACCACTTCTGATTCTGGACGGAGAGATACAGGATGCCGCATTTGACCTGAATTCTGTCTCACCCGATGAGATTGAGTCGATTAACGTACTTAAGGGGATTTCCGGAGTGAAGTTTTATGGTGAAAAGGGGAAGAATGGAGTCATCGTGATTACCCGCAAAAAAGCGACTAATTAAATCCATAGGCTGCCTTCCGCATCTCTGAGGCAGATTGAAACGGTTTGGGCGGATTCAGGTATCGTTCCAGGAATTTGTAGACTGTGAAGCGGATATCGGTTGCCTCCTTCGTGTCGATGCGGTCGAAACCGTGACCACCAGAGGCATCCTGAAACACCTTGTACTCGAACTGCTTACCCAGCTCTTTCAACCGCTCGATCATCAGCTTCACCTCCTCCACGTAGACATCATTGTCGTTGGTGTTGGTGTAGATCAGCAGTGGTTTGTCCAGGCTGGCGGCATAATGTGTGGGTGAGCGGCGGGCATATTCTGCCGGGTTCTCCTCAATCGATTCACCGACATGATAGGGGGCAGTGAAATAGTCGCTGTAGCTTTCGTCGTGAGAGGCGAGACGGCTCTCCAGGTCGCTCACCGGCACGCCGGCAAAGGCACAGCGGTATCTGTCGCCATGCTGCAGGATCTGCATCAATGCAATCATCCCCCCGTGGCTCCAGCCTATCACACCCACCCGTTCCGGGTCGACCATTGAGTAGTTCTCAATCATGTAGTCGAGGCTGGCCAGCACATCGTCGTTCTCACGTCCGCCATAATCAATGTTCTCATAGGTTGTTTTTCCATAACCTGTGCTGCCCCTGTACTCAGCAGAGACAACGATATAGCCCTGTGTCACCAGCTCCCGCACGATGTGGTAGTAGTAGGTGGAGAAGTTAGCATGGATGCCGCTGTGTGGGAGCACGATCAGGGGATACTTTTTGTTTCTTCTGATATCTTTCGGGATAAAGATATAGCTGTAAAACTGCAGCTTGTTGTCTGCGAACCGGTCATCGGGATCCTTCGGCTTCCAGCGGGGAGTGCTTGTAAGCCGGACTTTGTCGATGTGCGCCAGATCACCCAGCCGCTCGAACCAGAGCAGATCATCGATCTGTTTCTCCAGGATATCGAATCGATGGGCATAGTCGTCAACCTTTTTCTGCAGCTCTTCTGTACGCTGCTGGATGGTGGAGTCTGTCTGGGCTGCTGCACCTGTTGCTGCTGCACCACAAATAAGGAGTATGATAATGAATCTTAACCTGTTGCGTGCCATATGATCTGGATTGTTTGATCAAAGATAATCATAATTTCGCCATAGGGGTATAGGCATCATGATAAAATATCAGGGTGCGTTGCTCTTTTTTGGCTTTGTCCAGGAATCGTTTTTTCTCTTCCATGGCGACGGCCACACTGTTGTCATAGGCTGAGAGCCAGCTTAATGAGAGGTTCAGTGAGGTGGGCACCACATCGCCCGGGTAGGCGAAGTTGCCCTCCTCCGTATCAAACAGCACCACGATCTGTCCGGGTGTATGTCCGTCGTATAGTTCAAGTCGGATGTTCTCATCGAACTGCATATCCCCGAGCACGAACTGCAGCTGTCCGGCATCATATACCGGCTCGATATTCTCGGGGAAAAACGACCCTTTCTCGAAAAGAGACGGGTTCCTGTAGTTCTTCCATTGTGCGAGACTCACGTGATAGGTGGCATTGGGGTAGGTGGGAACTGCCTCGTTCCTTTCATTGAACACAGTACTCGCCCCACAATGATCGAAATGGAGATGGGTGAGAATCACATCGGTCACCTCTTCCGGTTCATAACCAATCTTACGGATTTCATCTGCAATAGACTTTTGCTTGTAGGGTTGAAAAAATTTCAATCGTGCATCGTGCTTATCACCCAGGCCGGCATCCACGAGGATCCGTCTCTCATCGGTCTCGATAAAAAGACAGCGCAGCGACATCTCGCACATGTTCTTTTCATCCACCCTGTATTTGGCCGACCAGTATTTTTTCGGTACCGGACCGAACATCACCCCACCATCGCCCAGAAAATAACCTGATTCAATAATATGATACTTGAGCATAAATTCGTACTTTTGTGGCAAATTTAGTGAAAGTTTCGGGAAATCTGTATACCCTTATCACAACTCACAACAATGAAGATCCCAAATAAACAAGAGAACATCGCCGAGTACCTGCTCTTCATGTGGCAGACAGAAGATCTTTTACGGGCCTACGATCTTGACCCGGATAAGATTGAGCAATCGATTATCAATTCTTCTTATCAGACGGAGGAAGAGAGGAAAATGGCACGTGACTGGTATGAAGGGTTGATTCTGATGATGAAAACAGAAGGCCTTCAAAAAGAGGGACATCTGCAAATAAACAAAAATATAGTGATTGATCTTACCGATGTACATCTGCGGTTATTGAAAGATCCCAAAGAATCTGAATATATTGGTACTTATTACAATACACTTCCTCATATCATCGCTTTAAGGGCTAAATCGGGCAACGAGAAAGTTTCTGAACTGGAGACATGCTTCACGGCACTGTACGGTTATCTTTTGTTAAAGCTGCAGAAGCGTGAGATCTCAGGTGAAACGCAGGCAGCGGTCACACAAATCACCGCTTTGTTGCGCCTGCTCTCAATCAAATACAAGACGATTGACAACGAAGAGCCGGGATTTAATAATCAATGATGAAAAGTGAAAAGTGAAGTTGATCGTTGAAAACTGACCGATCGTATCATTATCCGTTAACAACAAGTGAAATGGCAATTTTTACAGGATTTAGCAAAGCGCTGGGAGGAATAGAGAAAGAGACCCCCAAACAGGTTTATTTCTATGGTCTGGTGGAGAAGAATGTGCTGGTAACGGGTGCTGACGGACAACTGGGTCGTGAAATGAAAGCATTGACCGGCCGCCTTAATCTGCCGTTCAGGTTTCTGTATACCGATGCAAATGAGCTGGATATCACCGACAGGCAGCAGATCGTTTCCTATGTGAACGATTACCAGATACAATATATCGTCAATTGCGCTGCCTATACAGCTGTGGATAAAGCGGAGGAGGATGTTGAGAAAGCATATGTGGTGAATGCAGCGGCGGTGGAGAATATTGCCAGGGTTGCTGGACAGTACGACGTGAAAGTGATTCATCTCTCTACCGATTTTGTTTTCGACGGAAAGTCATCGGTTCCATACACCGAAAAAATGACGGCTGATCCCCTGTCTGTATACGGTCAATCGAAGTTAAAGGGTGAGGAGGCATTACAGGAACATGCCGGTGACTGGATCATCCTGCGTACCTCATGGCTCTATTCTGAATTCGGATCGAATTTCGTGAAGACGATGATGAGACTGATGAACGAAAGGGAGCAACTTTCCATTGTCGCTGACCAGCGGGGTACACCTACCTACGCGGCCGATCTGGCAGAGATGATACTGCATATGCTGCAACATGCCGAGGAGAACGAATGGAAGAGCGGGATCTATCATTTTTCAAACAGGGGTGAGACCACCTGGTTCGGTTTTGCTCAGGAGATAAAGAAACTGGCGGGATTAGAGAGATGTGAATTGATCCCGATCAAAACAGAAGAGTTCAATTCAGTGGCAGCGCGTCCTGCATACAGCGTGATGGACCTCTCCAAAATCTGCCATACATTTAGTGTGGTAATACCTTCATGGGAGGAAGCCCTCGGCAAATGCATAAGGAGAATTAAGAATTAAGAATTAAAAATTAACAAATAAGAATTAAGTAATAAAGCTGACCACTGACCACTGATTGCTGATCACTGATTGCTGACCACTGAC
>JADKLW010000190.1_pt1 | contig 32672 bp, 26 predicted proteins | sample 8641881 | NCBI WGS metagenome assembly JADKLW01 (sample SAMN16272185, study PRJNA661076) | feces metagenome | isolation source: fecal sample from diarrhoea affected cattle B | host: Bos taurus | place: South Africa: Lokaleng Village, Mahikeng | collected 2019-09 | reverse complement strand
GCCACGGCTGGGTTTGGGGAAGCTCGCCCTGAAATTGATTTATGCAACAACGCCCCTGATCAATAGATTTCGGTGTCGACGTATCTGGCATAGCCAGAGATTTCTGTGCAGAGATTCTGAATACTTTCTCCTTTTCTGGTGAACTCATATCCAGCCATGCCCCAAGACGAGTTTTTCCGGACCCGTTGGCTCCAACGAAAAGCAGATTCTTCCCAGTTGTGATTATTTGGTGATCACCTTCAGGACGTGGAAGTGTGATGGATTTGATAACTGAAATTTCTGACATAAAACTTTTCTGTTCTGGTTTTTTCCCACCAATTCAAGTAGGGACTGTTATTCAGTGAAAAAAGCATCGACTAGATAAGCATCAAAGCGTAACAGATTGATCCAATGAACCTTTTGACCTTAGGCTGGGAGTAGCCAACGTAATATCAGCAGTGACCGCTTTCAGGCCACAAACCTCCCTGTTCCAAGGGGTCGCAATGGGTCGTTAGCAGCCACCCATCACAAAAACTGATACCCCCATAGCTTTCACCCCCTGCCTGCAATCCTTTTGACTTCCTACAGTCCACATTCCCCACGAGTGAGACTGCAAGGAGAGAGATTGATGGACACCGATGTTTTGGTCATCGGTGGTGGCAACGCCGCCCTGTGCGCCGCCTTGATGGCGCGCGAAGCAGGTGCCCGCGTGCTGCTGCTGGAGTCCGCACCGCGCGAGTGGCGCGGTGGCAATTCTGGGCACACCCGCAATCTGCGCTGCATGCACGATGCCCCGCAAGACGTGCTGGTAGAGGCCTACCCCGAAGAGGAATACTGGCAAGACCTGCTCAAGGTGACCGGTGGCATCACCAACGAGCACCTGGCGCGCATGGTGATCCGCGCGTCTTCCACCTGCCGCGACTGGATGCGCAAGCACGGCGTGCACTTTCAGCCGCCGCTCTCAGGCGCACTGCATGTGGCGCGCACCAATGCGTTTTTTATGGGTGGCGGCAAGGCGCTGGTCAATGCTTACTACCGCAGCGCAGAGAAGCTGGGGGTGGAGATTCGCTACGAATCGCCCGTAGATCGCATCGAGATTGAGAACGGTGAATTCAAGGCAGCCTATGTCAACGGCCAGCGCATTACCGCAAAAAGCTGCGTGCTGGCAGCGGGCGGTTTCGAATCCAACCGCGAATGGCTGCGCGAAGCCTGGGGCCAGAACGAGCGCGGCGAATGGCCGGCCGACAACTTCCTTATCCGCGGCACGGCGTTTAACAAAGGTGTGCTGCTCAAGCACCTGCTGGATGACCACAAGGTCGATGGCATTGGCGACCCCACGCAAGCGCACATGGTGGCCATTGATGCGCGCGCGCCGCTGTATGACGGTGGCATTTGCACGCGCATTGACTGCGTGTCGCTGGGCGTGGTGGTCAACCGCGATGCCGAGCGTTTCTATGACGAAGGCGAAGACTTCTGGCCCAAGCGCTATGCCATCTGGGGCCGCTTGGTGGCGCAGCAACCGGGGCAGATTGCCTATTCGATCATCGACAGCAAAGCCATTGGCCGCTTTATGCCGCCGGTGTTCCCTGGCGTAAAGGCCGACAGCCTGCCTGAGCTGGCGCAAAAGCTGGGTCTGGATGTGGACACCTTTATGCAGACCTTGGACGCCTATAACGGCGCTTGCAAGGTGGGCAAGTTTGACCATACCGCGCTGGACGACTGCCACACCGAAGGCGTGGCTCCGGCCAAAACGCACTGGGCGCGCCCGATTGATACCGGGCCGTTCTACGGCTACGCGCTGCGCCCCGGCGTGACCTTTACCTACCTGGGTCTGCAGGTGGATGACACCTCCGCCGTGCGCTTTGCCAACCAGCCCAGCCGCAACCTGTTTGTGGCCGGCGAAATGATGGCAGGCAATGTGCTGGGCAAGGGCTATACCGCAGGCGTGGGCATGTCGATTGGCACGGCCTTTGGCCGCATTGCCGGGCGCAACGCGGCGCTGGCCGCAGCTGGCAAAGACGCCGAACACGGCGCAGTGAAAGATGAGGTGTAAGCCATGAGCATTCAATCCTTTGAAGAGCTGGGCCAAGAAGCCCAGGCGCTGGCCAGCGGCCACAGCGGCAAAGTCATTCCCATCATTTCTGCCAGCGCCATGTCGGCGGCGGAAGAAGAAGTAGCGCGTGCCTTGCAAATTTGCAATGCCTGCCGCTACTGCGAAGGTTTTTGCGCGGTGTTCCCGGCCATGACGCGCCGTCTGGAGTTCCTCAAGGCAGATGTGAACTACCTGGCCAACCTGTGCCACAACTGTGGCGCCTGCCTGCACGCCTGCCAGTACGCGCCGCCGCATGAATTTGCCATCAACATCCCCAAGGCCATGGCCGAGGTGCGTGGTCAAACCTATGTGGACTACGCCTGGCCAGCGGCGCTGGGCAAGCTCTACCAGCGCAATGGGCTGACACTGTCACTGGCGCTGGTGGCCGCACTCACGCTGTTCCTGGTATTGGGTGCCGTGCTGCAAGGCGGTGGCATCGGTGCACTGTGGGGCGCCGATTTGGGTGCCAACTTCTACAACCTGTTCCCGCACAACCTGCTGGTGAGCATGTTTGCGCCAGTGTTTCTGTTTGTGGTGTTTGCGCTGGGTATGGGTGTGCGGCGCTTTTGGAAAGACATCAAGCCTGCCACCAGTGGCGCAGATGTGAGCGCCCCCGCCGCCACTGAAGCCACCAGCGATGTGCTGCGCCTCAAATACCTGGGCGGCGGCCATGGCGACGGCTGCCACAACGAAGACGACGCCTACACCTTGAAGCGCCGCCGCTTTCACCACCTGACCTTCTACGGCTTTTTGCTGTGCTTTGCCGCGACATCGGTTGCCACGCTCTATCACTATGTACTGAACGTGCCAGCACCGTATGACTTGCCCAGTCTGCCCAAAATTTTGGGTGGTGTGGGCGGCGTGATGCTGTCTGTGGGCACGGCCGGGCTGTGGATGCTCAACCGCAGCCGCCACCCGCTGCACGGCGATGCCAAGCAAAAACCGATGGACTTGGGCTTTATTGCGCTGCTGTTCTTGGTGTCCACCAGCGGTTTGGCGCTGTGGCTGGGGCGCGGCACGCCTGCATTGGCGCTATTGCTGTGCGTGCACTTGGGGGCCGTGATGGCGCTGTTTGCCACCTTGCCCTACGGCAAGTTTGCGCACGGCATTTTCCGCACCGCTGCGCTGCTGCGCCACAACACCGAAAAACGCCAACCCAACCCGATTGGGCTGGGCGCTGACTAAATCGATCACGTTGAAAGAATACCTCTATGAATACCTCAAACATTCCTGGTGTTTTACGAATCCCTTCCATGCGCAACCAATGCACGGATACAGAGTGGCAAGCGAGAGTGGACTTAGCAGCCTGCTACCGCTTGATCGAACACTACGGCATGGCCGACATGATGGCCAACCACATTTCCATGCGCGTTCCAGATGAAGAAGGTGCTTTTCTAATAAATCCCTACGGGATGATGTACGAAGAGATCACCGCGTCGTGCCTGATCAAAGTGGATCACGATGGAAATATTCTTTCGCAACCTGATTTTGGCGAGCTTAATTACGGCATCAATAAAGCTGGCTATGTGATCCACAGCGCTGTGCATGCTGCACGACCTGAAGTCGACTGCGTGATCCATACACACAGCTGGGCTTCGATGGCAGTTTCCTCGCTGGAATGCGGTTTGCTGCCGATCACGCAAACGGCAATGCGTTTTCTCAAGATTGGTTATCACGACTATCAAGGGGTGGTACTGAATCTTGATGAGCAGCAATCCATCATTGCCGATCTGGGTCAAGGCGAAGCACTGATTTTGCGCAACCACGGCGCAATGACCGTAGGCCGTACGGTGGGTGAAGCCTTCAACTGGATGCACCGCCTCGAATTAGCCTGCCGCTCACAGCTAGCTGCAATGGCATGCAACGCCCCCCTGCAACCAGTATCCGCAGATGTCTTGGAAGAAACCTGGAGCAATTACCAACCCGGTACCCGCCGTCCTTATGGGCTGATGGAGTGGCCCGCCCTGCTACGCAAGCTAGATCGTATGGATCCCAGCTATCGCACCTGAGTTGCGCACGCGCCTTGTGCTCGCCCCCCCTTGTATCTGTCATTGCTACAAAACCCATAAAGGAGACAACAATGGACAATCTGAACCGCCGTACCGCACTTGCTGCACTGAGTTTGGCCTGCTTGGCAGCCAGCAGCTTTACTGCTTCAGCGCAAAGCAATAGCTACCCCACTAAACCCGTGAAAGTAGTAGTTGCTTTTACTGCAGGAGGCACCACAGATCTACTCGCTCGCAGCATCTCCCAAAAGCTTTCAGAAAAGTTAGGGCAATCCTTTGTGATTGAAAACCGTCCAGGTGGGGGCGGCAATATCGGAACTGAATCCGTTGTCCGTGCAACCCCTGATGGTTATACGCTCATCGTTAACTCGGTCGGTCCCATCTCGGTTAACCAAAGCTTGTACAAAAAAATGAGCTACGACCCGCTCAAGGATTTGGTGCCAGTCATACAAATTGCCGATGTCCCTAACGTATTGGTCGTCCACCCTTCTCTTCCCGTTAAAAGCTTTGATGAATTTTTGACTTACGCGAAGACCAATCCCCAAAACTTCAACTATGGCTCAACCGGGATCGGCACCTCCTCCCATCTTTCTAGCTTCATGCTGATGCAACAACTGGATGTCGAGGCCCTGCATGTCCCTTACAAAGGAGCGAACGCACTCAATGATCTTTTGGCTGGCCGCTTGCAATTCATGTTTGCAACTATTCCGTCCGTGATAGCCCATATCCAGGCAGGCAAACTCAAAGCAATGGCTGTATCAAGCTTATCTCCTTCCAGATCACTACCCAGCATTCCCACCGTTTCCAGCAAAATTCCTAATTTTGAAGCAGGTTCTTGGTTCGGATTTTTTGCGCCAAAAGGAACGCCGCAACATGTCATTGACCTGCTCAACAAAGAAGTCAACGCATTGCTACCGCAACTGAGCGAACAAATGATTCGGGAAGGCGCTGATCCAGTCGGAGGCACTCCTGAAAATTTTGGCCAGTTCACACAGCGTGAATATGTGAAATGGAAAAAAATTGTGGCGGCGTCTGGCGCCCAAGTGGAATAAATCAGGGTTCTACCAATTAACTACTCATTCCATAAGCATCAGAGGCCAACGGTCTCTGATGCTGACTAAAGCATTATTAATCCGAAGGAGTTTCGAGTGGCCCTCTGAAATATTCCCCAGCTCACTCCTCGACCCAGTACACCTTGGCGCCACTCCTCGGCCAGAAAACCCATGCACGACCAGCCTTTGAAAGTTCTTGTTTCCGTTAGCACTGCACAAAATATCGGGGCCAGCATTACGGCTCAGGCTGCCCCTCTGAAAGTGCAGTTGCTCACACCAGAAAACGCCCGCCCCGGAGATGCTGTTGACATAGCTTTCGTATCCCGTGATGTCACCGGTCTATCCACCAAACATCAAACGCTGCCCGATACGCAGCACTTTTATAACTTGATGACACAAGCGCCTAAACTGCATTGGCTACATGTGCATTCGGCTGGGGCGGATCGACAAATTTATCTGGATCTGCAGGCTCACGGTGTTCAAGTAACAACCTCTGCGGGAAACAATGCGGAAGTCGTTGCCCAAACAGCGGTCGCTGGTTTACTGGCAATCGGGCGACGTTTCCCCGAGCTTTGGCGAGCACAGCAGCAACGTATGTGGTCTCCCCTAATCCGGCGCGCCTTACCTCCGGATTTGCATGGACAGACTGTCACGATTGTTGGCTGGGGGGGCATTGGCAAAAGCATTGCTCGTATCTTGCAGGCGATAGGCTTACAGATTCAGGTCGTGCGTAGCAGCTCGACGCCCACAGAAGAAGGTTTTCCGTGTTGCGCTTATGAAGATATTGACACGGTACTTGCCAACACCCAATGGCTGGTCTTGGCCTGCCCTTTGACACCACGCACACGCTATTTGATTCATGGAGAAAGAATGGCTTTACTTCCTGCGGGTGCAGGTATCGTCAATGTAGCTAGGGGAGATGTCTTGGATGAAGCTGCCTTGATCGCATTACTGCAATCGGAGCATCTTGGCGGTGCTTACCTCGACGTTTTTGCCCATGAACCACTCTCCGAAAACTCTTTGCTGTGGTCATTGCCTAATGTCATCGCGACACCTCACAGCGCAGGCTTTTCTGCGGGAAATGCACAACGAGTCACGCAAATGTTTCTCGATAATCTCCACGCGTTCGCTCATGAAAAGCCATTACGAAATATTGTGACATCCCATGTCCAGAAATAGCCCTCGGCGGGCTTTTAAATCTGAGCATTAGTACGACGCATACGGTGTTTCCTGGCGCTCAATCTAGAAGTGTCATACCTGTAACCACCTTGGGATTGGTCACTGTATTCACGTAAAGAGCACAAGGCGGCGACAATATGCAGCTTGCTTAGCGCTCCAACGCGTATTTGTATTGCGGCGTCCCGTCGCCCTGCTGGCCTGCCCTTCCCCCATGACCTCTACTGCCACCCGCGTGCTGTCGCTCATCCCTCCGATGACGCAGCTCAACACGCCCTATCCTTCCGCACCCTATCTGACGGGCTTTTTGCGCTCCCGCGGAGTCGATGCCGTGCAAGAAGATTTGGCGCTGGCACTGGTGCTCAAACTGCTGTCGCGCGACAGCTTGGCGCAAATTGCCGACTTGGTACAAGCCCAGTACAACGAAAACCCAGAGCGCCCATTCAGCACAGCCGTACAAAGCTTTATGGGCCAGCGCGAGCTGTACCTGGGCTCCATCAACCGCGTGATTGCCTTTTTGCAAGGCAAAGACAGCACGCTGAGCCACCGCATTGTGAGCCGCGCTTGGCTGCCTGAAGGCCCGCGCTTTAACGCGCTAGAGCACTATATGGACGATGGCTCGGGCGACCCCATTGGCTGGGCCTTTGGCGCGCTGGGCCAGCAAGACCGTGCCAAGCACTACGCCACGCTGTATTTGAACGACTTGGCCGATGTCATCCGCGATGCGGCCGATTCCCGCTTTGAGTTTGTGCGCTACGCCGAGTCACTCTCGGGCAACCAGCCCACGTTTGAGCCGCTGGCCGCCGCCCTGGCCGCGCCCCTTACGCTGGTGGATGAGGCCCTGGTGGATCTGACACGCAAGGCCATCTGGCGCCACCGCCCGACCCTCGTCTTGCTGTCTACGCCTTTCCCCGGTTCGGTGTATGCGGCCTTCCGGATTGCACAAACCATCAAGGCCGAGTTCCCCCACATCCAAATGGTGCTGGGCGGCGGCTTTGTGAACACCGAGCTGCGCGAGCTGGCCGAGCCGCGGGTGTTTGATTACTTTGACTTTGTCACGCTGGACGCCGGCGAGCGCCCCTTGCTGGCGCTGCTGGAGCACATCCAGGGCGAGCGCGGCCAGTCGCGCCTGGTGCGCACCTTTGTGCGCGATGCCGACAGCGGCCAGGTCAAGTACATCAACATGATGGAAGCCGACATTGCCTTTGCCGAAGTGGGCACGCCTACGTGGGATGGCCTGCCGCTGCACAGCTACCTGTCGCTGCTGGACATGCTCAACCCCATGCACCGCATGTGGAGCGACGGGCGCTGGAACAAGCTGACCATTGCGCACGGCTGCTACTGGAAAAAGTGCAGTTTCTGCGATGTGAGCCTGGACTACATCAGCCGCTACGAAGGCGCCAGCGCTGCCGAGCTGGCCAACCGCATCGATGCCATCGTGGCCGAAACCGGCCAGACAGGCTTTCACTTTGTGGATGAAGCCGCACCGCCCAAGGCGCTCAAGGCGCTGTCGCTGGAGCTGATTGAGCGCGGCACCGAGATCAGCTGGTGGGGCAATATCCGCTTTGAAAAGACGTTTACACCGGAGCTTGCCGAGCTGATGGCCGACAGTGGTTGCATTGCCGTCTCGGGCGGGCTGGAAGTGGCCTCTGACCGCTTGCTCGATCTGATGAAAAAAGGCGTGAGCGTCGAGCAAGTAGCCCGCGTGACCAAGGCGCTGACCGATGCCGGCATTCTGGTACACGCCTACCTGATGTACGGCTTTCCCACGCAGACCGTGCAGGACACGGTGGACGCGCTGGAATACGTGCGCCAGCTGTTTGAAAACGGCTGCATCCAGAGCGGCTTTTTCCACCGCTTTGCCTGCACCGTGCACTCGCCCGTGGGCCAGAACCCGCAGGACTACGGCGTGATCCTGCCCGAGTTGCCCAAGGCCACCTTTGCGCGCAATGACATTCCGTTCATCGACCCCACGGGCGTCGATCACGACCAGCTGGGCGTGGCACTGAAGAAAGCCATCTACAACTTCATGCACGGCATTGGCGTGGAAGAAGATGTGCGCAACTGGTTTGACTTCAAGGTGCCCAAGCCCACCGTGCCGCGCAACAAGATTGCCAAGGCGCTGGCAGCCAAGCACTGAGATTTGAATATTTTCATAGCTCCTTGCCCTAGTGAAACCTCGACTTCAGATATAAAACATCTTGAATCCTTTAAAGCACTTGGGCGAGTAGCTCCTAAAACAATAAATTACACGGCACCTATCTTGCTTGAAGCGCTAGAGCGACCGCCGCTGCCATCACAACATCCGGGAGGCCCACCATGAAAACCATCGACGAAATGCTGCACCTGGACTTGCTGACCGCCGAGCAGCACCACGACATCAGCGCCTGGATTGCCCACGCCGACAGTCCCCAAGACATTCTGAAAATGCCCACCCCGCTGTGGCAGGCGCTCGAACGCGCCAGCGAAACAATGGGTGTCAACGCTGACTTACTGCGCCCACCCGCGCTGGATGCGGGCAATCTGGTGCTGGAGCCTTCAAGCCTGTAAAGCCTGCCATTCAATACCCCTTTTCCAGCAAGAAGATTGCGGCCCTTCAGAGGGCTATCCAAACCGCCATGAAAGCTTTTGCTGGCGCGTGCTTACGCGTTTTCCATGCCCTGAACGCTTGATCTAGGCCAACTTGAAAACGCCCAAGTCGCTAGAATTGCCAGCTTGTTGGTGCGCTCAAGAAAAGTCTTTCGCGAGCGTTAAACGGGAATCAGCAGGAGCCGTCAGGCCCCAAGCTGAACTGCCCCCGCAACAGTAGGTGCGGTGATCTGCAACGACAGTTGCAGCAAAGCATCACTCACAGCCACTGAAGCAATTGCTTTGGGAAGGCGTGATGCCCATACCCACCAGTCTGGATACCGGCCAACTACGCCGTTGATGCCCAGCATTGACACGTTCTTTTACCGTACAGGCGGGGTCGCCTGGGTGGCTGCAAGTGCTTTTACTTCCGTCATTGATCGACATGCTGCACCGGCAACGCATGGGCGTCTGCCATTGCTGTGCATGCTCGATCCCTTCAAGGCCCCAGCGTCCTGTACGGCATGTTTTTTACAGGTCTCATGGTCAAAATTTTCTCCAAACCCCAATGCGTTCAATGCGCAATGACACAGCGCACACTGGACCGCCAAGGCGTCTCCTACGAAGTGGTCGATGTCTCCAAGGACGCTGTGGCTGCCGAGCAGCTGCAGGCCTGGGGCTACCGCCAAGTGCCTGTGGTACAGGTGGGTGAAGAGCACTGGAGCGGATTCCGCCCCGAGCGCTTGGCCAGCATTGCCGCCAACGCCTGAGCGCCCCCATGACCGCGTGGGTCTACTACTCCTCCAAAACAGGCAACACCGCCCGGCTGATGCAGCAGGCAGGCCTGCGGGCGCTGCGCATCCCCACCCAGGTGGATGCGCCGATGCCGGAGATCACCCAGCCTTTTGTGCTGGTCACGCCGTCGTTTGGAGACAGTAGCGGCAAAGGCGCCGTGCCCAAAGCCGTCATCCGCTTTTTGAATGCCCCCGAGCGCCGCCAGTGGCTGCGCGCCGTGGTGGCCTGCGGTGACCGCAACTTTGGCACTGGCTTTGCCCAGGCCGGCGATGTGATTGCCCGCAAATGCCAGGTTCCGCTGCTGCACCGCGTGGAAATGGCCGGCGTCTCCAGCGACTGGGCGCGCCTGCAAGCGATTGACCAGACCCTTTCCTCCACCCTTTTAAATCGGCAGGTGACGGCATGACCGTGACCGCCTTTGCTATGACACTGCCTACCCATTCCCAACTGGATTTCCACGCGCTCAATGCCATGCTCAACCTGCCCGATGCCCAAGGCAAGGTGCAGTTTGAGGCCGACCGCATGGCCGCACGCCAGTACTTTTTGCAGCATGTGAACCAGAACACCGTGTTCTTTCACTCGCTGGAAGAAAAGCTCGATTACCTGCGCAGCGAAAACTACTACGAAGGCGCTGTGCTCGATGCCTACACACCGGCGTTCATTGACAGCATCTTCAAGGCCGCGTACGCGAAGAAGTTCCGCTTCCCCACCTTTTTGGGTGCTTACAAGTACTACACCGCCTACACCCTCAAAACGCGTGACGGCAAGCGTTTCCTGGAGCGTTTTGAAGACCGCGTGGTGATGACTTCGCTGGCGCTGGCACGCGGTGATGAGGCGCTGGCCATGAAGCTGATGGGCGAGATCATTGCTGGGCGTTTCCAGCCCGCTACCCCCACGTTCCTGAACGCCGGCAAGAGCCAGCGCGGCGAGCTGGTCTCGTGCTTCTTGCTGCGCCTGGAAGACAACATGGAAAGCATTGGCCGCGGCATCAACTCGGCCCTGCAACTGTCCAAGCGCGGCGGCGGCGTGGCCCTGCTGCTGAGCAATCTGCGCGAGCAAGGCGCGCCCATCAAGGGCATCCAGAACCAGTCCTCGGGCGTGATCCCGGTGATGAAGTTGCTGGAAGATGGTTTCTCCTACGCCAACCAGCTGGGCGCACGCCAGGGCGCAGGTGCCGTGTACCTGAACGCGCACCACCCGGACATCATGCGATTCTTGGACACCAAGCGCGAAAACGCCGACGAGAAGATCCGCATCAAGACGTTGTCGCTGGGCGTGGTGATTCCGGACGTGACGTTCGAGCTGGCCAAGAAGAACGAGGACATGTACCTGTTCTCGCCGTACGACGTCGAGCGCGTCTATGGCAAGCCGTTTGCCGATATCTCCGTGACCGAGCACTACAAGGCCATGGTGGACGACCCGCGCATCAAAAAGACCAAGATCAAGGCGCGCGAGTTCTTCCAGACGATTGCGGAAATTCAGTTCGAATCCGGCTACCCCTACATCCTGTTTGAGGACACGGCCAACCGCGCCAACCCGATTGCCGGGCGCATCAACATGTCCAACCTGTGCTCGGAGATCTTGCAGGTCAACACCCCTTCGGTGCTGGGCGAAGATCTGAACTACGAGACCATTGGCAACGACATCTCCTGCAACCTGGGCTCGCTGAACATCGCCACCGTGATGGACAGCGGCTTGTTGGGCAACGCGGTGGAAACCGCCATCCGCGCGCTGACGGCGGTCTCCGAGATGAGCGCGGTGAACTCCGTGCCATCCGTGCGCCAGGGCAATGACGACAGCCACGCCATTGGACTGGGGCAGATGAACCTGCACGGCTACCTGGCGCGTGAGCGCGTGCACTACGACAGCCCCGAGGCGGTAGAGTTCACCAGCGTCTACTTTGCTGCCGTGGCCTACCACTGCCTGCGCGCCTCGTGCCTGATTGCGCAGGAGAAAAAGCAGCAGTTCGTGGGTTTCAGCCAGTCCAAGTACGCCACGGGCGAGTACTTTGACAAGTATGTCAACCGCGACTGGCTGCCCACCTCGGCCACCGTGCAAGCCCTGTTCGACAAGAACGGCATGCAGCTGCCTACGCGCGCTGAATGGGAACAGCTCAAACAAGACGTGATGGCGCACGGCCTGTACAACCGCAACCTGCAGGCCATTCCGCCCACCGGCTCGATCAGCTACATCAACAACTCCACCTCGTCGATCCACCCGATTGCCTCGCGCATCGAGATCCGCAAAGAGGGCAAGATTGGCCGCGTCTACTACCCGGCGCCATTCCTGAACAACGACAACGTCGAGTACTACCGCGATGCCTACGAGATCGGCCCCAACGCCATCATCGATGTGTATGCCGCTGCCACCGAACACGTGGACCAGGGCCTGTCGCTGACGCTGTTCTTCCCCGACACCGCCACCACGCGCGACATCAACCGCGCGCAGATCTATGCCTGGACCAAGGGCATCAAGACCATTTACTACATCCGCCTGCGCCAGCTTGCGCTGGAAGGCACGGAAGTCACCGCGACCTGTGTGTCGTGCACGCTGTAAAGCACGCCTGCACCGCCCACGCACTCGTCTGATTGAAAGATTGCTATGACACTGCTGACCCAAGCCATCAACTGGAACCGCATCGAGGACGACAAAGACCTCGAAATCTGGAACCGCGTGACCGCCAACTTCTGGTTGCCCGAGAAGGTGCCGTTGTCCAACGACATCCAATCCTGGGGCACGCTGCGCCCTAACGAGCAGGAGCTGACGATCCGCGTGTTTACGGGCCTGACCTTGCTGGACACCGTGCAAAACCAGGTCGGCGCGCCTTCGCTGATGCAAGACGCCGTCACGCCGCACGAAGAGTCGGTGTTGTCGAACTTCACCTTCATGGAAGCGGTGCACGCGCGCAGCTACTCGTCGATCTTCTCGACGCTGTGCTCGACCACCGAGATCGATGAGGCGTTTCGCTGGTCGGAAGAAAACCCGTGGCTGCAAAAGAAGGCCGAACTCATCTTGAATGAGTACAACGCCATGGAGAACCCCTTCAAGAAGAAGATCGCCTCGGTCTGCCTGGAAAGCTTCTTGTTCTACAGCGGTTTTTACCTGCCTCTGTACTGGAGCAGCCGCGGCAAGCTGACCAACACCGCCGACTTGATCCGCCTGATCATCCGCGACGAAGCGGTGCACGGTTACTACATTGGCTACAAGTTCCAGCTGGCGTTTGCCAAGCTGCCCGCCGATGAGAAGGAAACCATCAAGGCTGAGGCCTACGCCATGCTGTACGACCTGTACGAGATGGAGTGCCACTACGCCGCCGAGCTGTACGACCCGGTCGGCCTGACCGAAGACGTCAAGCGCTTCATGCACTACAACGCCAACAAGGCGCTGAGCAACCTGGGCTTTGAGGCCATGTTCCCCGAAGACATGTGCCAGGTGAACCCGGCCATCATGGCGGCGCTCAGCCCCAGTGCCAACGAAAACCACGACTTCTTCTCGGGCTCAGGCTCGTCCTACGTCATCGGCAAGGCCGTGGCGACCGAAGACGAAGACTGGAACTTTTGATCTAAAAAAATAGCAGCTTGCCTTTGAAATTTCTAGATTTCCGATAGATAACTATCCGAAAGCTTTGAAATACCACGGCAAGCAGCTATCAAAAACAAAGCCCGCGCAATGCGGGCTTTGTCGTTCATGGCACCAATGGCAGCGTTACGTGATCAGTGCCCGCCCTCGCCCGGCGCCACCACACGGCTGGGCTTGGGCGCTAGCCAGATCACGCAGGCGGCAAACACAAAGCACACGGCAATCACCAGCATCACCTGGTTGGTGGCCAGCATCACGCTTTGACCGGTGACGATGCCATCCAGCGCGCGCAGCGCCGCTTCGGGCGCCATGCCGGAGGCTTCCAAGCCGTGCAGCACTTCGCCGGTGCGATCCGTCAGCCCCACCAGCTCGGCGTGGTTGCGTGTAGTGGCGTTTTCCCATCCGGTATTGACCAAAGAGACTGCTGCCGCGCCTGAGAGCGTGCGCAAGAAGTTCATCAGCCCGGCAGCGTTGTCCATCTCTCGGGGCTCCACGCTGGCCAATGCCAGGCCGGTGGTCGGAATGAAGAAAAACGGCAAACCCCAGCCCATGAACATCAGCGGCACGGCAATACTCCAGTAGCCCATGTCGGTGGTGGAGAACGTGCGCCAGAAGGTCACCATGCCCAGCCAGATCACGCCCATAAAAATGAGCTTGCGCGGGTCCATCTTGGCTGACCAGCCTGCCGCCATCGGCGCCACCATCAGCGCAAACAAGCCCGTCCACGCGGTGGTCAAGCCCGACTCAGTGGCGGTGTAGCCCATAAAGCTTTGCAGCCACAGCGGCGTGAGCACATTGGCGGCAAAGAACGCCGCAAACGTCAGGCTGATGGTCAGCACACTCATGGTGAAGCCCCGATGGCGAAACACCCGCAGATCCACAATCGGGTGCTCTTCGTGCAGCTCCCAGATCAGAAAGGCCACAAAGCCCACCACGGCTACTACGGCCAGGCACACGATCAGCGGCGAGGCAAACCAGTCCAGCTGCTTACCTTCGTCGAGCATCAGTTGCAGCGCGCCCACCCAGATGAACAGGATCAGCAGGCCGATCTTGTCGATGGGGTTCTTGAGCAGCGGCAGCTCATAGCGCTTGAGCAGCTTCCACGCAGCAAAAGCGCAGCCCAGCGCCACGGGGATGTTGATCAAGAAGATCCAGTGCCAGCTGTACTGGTCACAGATATAGCCCCCGACGATGGGCCCGAGCACCGGCGCAATCAGCGTGGTCATGGACCACAGGCCAATGGCTGCAGGTGCCATGTGCGGCGGAAAAATGCGCAGCAGCAGCGTTTGCGACAAAGGCATCAGCGGCCCACCGGCAAAGCCTTGCAAGATGCGCGCAAACACCAGAAAGCCCAGCGAATTGGCCAGCCCGCACAGCAGCGAAGCCACGCCAAACAGCCCCATGGCCGTGGCAAACACGCGCACCGCGCCAAAGCGCGCAGCCAGCCAGCCGGTCAAGGGCACGGTAATCGCCTCGGCCACGGCGTAGCTGGTAATCACCCAGGTGCCTTGGCTGGTGGTGGCGCCCAGATTGCCGGCAATGCTGGGCACGGAGACGTTGGCAATCGTCATGTCCAGCACGGCCACAAAGTTGGCCGCCGCCAGTACGATGGCCGCCAGCCACAGCATGCCGCCTGTCAGCGGCTTACCGCCGATGGTCAGCGGTCCAGAGTTGGTAGCTCCCATGGATGACTCACTGCGCAGCGGCAACAGGGCTGCTCATGCCGACGGCGTTGGCGTCGCCCGTGCGGGTGTCGATGATCACGTTCATCGACAGGCCCACGCGCAGCGGATGCGCCGCCAACTCTTGCGGGTTGAGCTGCACACGCACCGGCAGGCGCTGCACCACCTTGATCCAGTTGCCCGTGGCGTTTTGCGCGGGCAGCGCAGCAAAGGCTGCACCCGAACCACCGCTAAAGCCCACCACCGTGCCGGTATAGGTCACCTTCTTGCCGTACAGGTCGGAGTACAGCTCAGCCGTCTGACCAATGCGTACCTTGTCCAGCTGCACTTCCTTGAAGTTGGCATCCACATACATGTTCTGCACCGGCACCACCGACATCAAGGGCGCGCCGGCCTGCACACGCTGGCCCAGTTGCACGCTGCGCTTGGCGACCACGCCATCGAGCGGCGCGCGCACGGTGGTGCGCTCCAGATCAATGCGCGCTTGGTCAGCACGGGCTTTGGCCAGCATGACTTCGGGATTGGTGTCCGAGGTCGTGCCCTCAATCAAGGTGGCGTTGACCTGCTTGGCGCCAATGGCCGCCTGACGGTTCGCCTGTGCCTGCGCCTGCGCAGCCTGGGCCGAGGCCAGCTGCGCCTTGGCCGCCGCGAAGGCGTTTTGCGCGTGTGTCAGCTCATCGCCCGAGACCGAGCCGCTCTTGGACAGCGCTTCACGGCGCTGCAGATCAACGGTGGCGCGGGCCAAGTCGGCCTGGGCCGAGGCCAACTGCGCAGCAGCGCGCTTTTCGTCCGCCTCGCGGGCGGCAATTTGCGCCTGCAGGCCGCCATCGTTGGCCACATAGCCCTTGACGCGGCGGGTGGCTCGCGCCAGCTCGGCCTCGGCTTGAGCCAGCGCCAGCTGGGCATCCGTGGGGTCAATGCGCACCAGCACATCGCCCTTTTTCACGCTTTGTGTGTCGCTGACCAGCACTTCCAGCACGGTGCCGCCCACCGAGGGCGTGACCTGTGCCACTTCAACGGCGGCATAGGCGTTGTCGGTAGAGACAAAGTTGGAAGCATGCAGCTGGTAGTAAACCGTGCCCGCAATCCCTGCGATCACCACCACACCAACCAGACCCAGCAGCATTTTGTTGCGGCGCTGTTGGCGCGCCACGGGGTTGCCACTTGCGGGCGTTGCGTTATCAGTCATGAGAAAACCTTGGATATTTTGAAATGCTTAAAGACGTAGCCAGAGCTAGTGCGCAGCTTCACCGTGGGAGGCAGCAGCCTGCTGCCAGCCACCGCCCAGGGCGCGGTGCAAACCAATATCGAGCGACAGCGCGCGGCTTTGCACCTCCACCAACTGGCGCACATTGGCCAGCAACTGGTCTTCAGCACTGAGCACTTCCAAATAGTTGGCCAAGCCACCTTCATAGCGGTTGCGCGCTACGCGGTGCGCTTCGGTGGCTGCCTGCACGGCGTCTTGCATGGCCTGCAATTGCTGCTGCAGCGCGCGCTGGCTCACGGCGTTGTCAGCCACTTCTTGCAGCGCGCGGTTCAAGGTGCTGCGGTACAGGGCCACGGCCTCGTCGTACTGTGCGCGTGTGGCTGCCAGTTGGGAGCGCAAACGGCCCCCGTTAAAAATGGGCAGGCTGATGGCCGGGCCCACGCTGGCAATGCTGGAGCCGCCCTTGGCCAGCATGTCTATGCCCAGCGACTGCACACCCACCAAGGCGCTGAGGTTGATGTCCGGGTAAAACTCGGCCTCTTTCGACGCGGCACGCGACTCCAGTGCCTGCGCCTGCAGGCGTGCTGCCACCACGTCGGGGCGGCGGCCCAGCAGATTCATGGGCAGGTGCTCGGGCAAGGCCCATTGCTGCTGCCAGGGCTGCTGTAAGGCATTAGTTGGCACCGTGATCTGCGCGCCGCGCTCTGGGCTGGCCCCGATCAGCGCGGCCATGCGGTTGCGCTGCAAGCCAAGTTGCTCTTGCACCTGCACCAGCTCGGCCTGCGCGCCTGCCAAGCGTGCCTTGGCGCTGTGTACGCTACCCAGGTTTTCCAAGCCATTGTCAAAACGCTCCTGAAACAGTTGCGCCGTCTTGGCGCGCAGCGCCGTTGATTGCAGCAGTGTTTGCTCATTGGCGCTCAGGCGCACCAAGTCGGCGTAGGCGCTGGCAATGCCACTGGCCAGCACCAGGCGGGCCTGCGCAGCATCGGCCTGGCGCGCCTGCAGCTCGCCCTGCGCAGCCGCAATGGCGGAGCGGTGCTTGCCCCACAGGTCCAGCGACCACGACAGATCCAGCGTGGCGCGGCCATAGTCCTGCATGCCACGTGGCGTCATGGAAGCTGGGGTCAGGTGGTTGTAGCTGAGCTTGTCGCCTTTGACATTGGCGTTGGCCGACAACTGCGGCGCCGTGGTCGATTGGCTCAATCCCAGCATGGCCTGCGCCTGCTGCACGCGGGCGGCAGCGGCCTGCATGTCAGGCGCACCTTGCAAGGCTTCGGCGATCAAGTCGTCCAGCTGGGGGTTGCCATAACGCTGCCACCACTGCGCCTGTGGCCAGTCCGTGGTTTGCGCAGTGGGCGTTGCCAGCAGCGCGTTGGGGGCGGCGGGCTCCAGCGCCGCTTTACCTTGCCAGTCGGGCAATTGCGCACAGCCGGCCATCAACAATGGCAACGCACACAACCACCAAGGAGCGCGCACGGGGCGATATTGCCCCGGCCCGGATGCTTTACGTGTTCTCATGAAATTTTTTATAGTGAACTGTACGGTACGGTTTTAAACGTCGAGCGCGACTATGCCGACGGCTACACTAAAAAACAAGCAATTTTTTGAGGACCTTGAGCGCCTTATGCGGACCAAAACGGAAGAAAAGCGTGAAGCCATCCTGGCAGTGGCCGCCGCCACGTTCAATGAACTGGGCTTTGAGCGCACCTCCATGTCCGAAATTTGCAGCCGCCTGGGCGGCTCCAAAGCGACGCTCTACAACTATTTCCCATCCAAAGAAGCGCTGCTGCTGGAGGTGATGTTTCGCGCATCCAAAGCAGACTTTGAACGCACCTTGCAGGCACTGGACGCACTTGATCACGACGTAGGCACGGCGCTGCGCAACTTTGGCCAGCGCTTTTTGGGCATGCTCTACGACCCCTGCGTGCTGGCCGCGCGCCGCCTGCTGGTGGCCCAAGCAGGGCGGGCCGAGCTGGGCAAGCGCTGCTTTCAGCAAGGCCCGGCGCGCTCGCACGCCTGTGTGGGGCAATTTTTGCAGCAGTCCATGGACCGGGGCCTGCTACGCCCAGCCTGCACACGCTTGGCTGCACAGCATCTGCAAGCGCTGCTGGAGGCCGAGCTGATCACCGGCTTTCTCTTTCAGCATGTGCCCGTTCCCACCACCGAAGAGATCGCGCAATGCACCGACCGCGCGGTCGATGCGTTTTTGCACTTGTACGCACCCACTGCTTCGTGAAAGATAGCTATATGCCAAGGCTACGCTTGGGCAAAATGGCATTTTTAATGCTGGACTACGCACCCTCGGCGTGATACCAACGCTCTGGGTCAATCGGTCTGACTGAGACGTGAAGCACTGCGCAGTCGCCCACATGCTTCAACAACAGGGTTACTACCGTTTGTCGGCATGCATTGTGCTTTTACCGTGATATCGATCAATTTGATCGATGCATTTCACAAAGCACAAGGGAAATATCACATGGTGAACCCATCTTCTGGCGCATCCACTCTGCCCCCGATGAGATTTTTAAGCATTGCTGCCGTCGTAGCCCTGACACTCACGGCGTGTGGCGGTGGAGACGATGCACCGGCCACCCCGGTCACGCCAGTCGATCCTCCCGTGGTGAGTACCGCCTGTGAAGTCACTACGGCGGACGGCAGCGTCACCGTCGGTTCAGGTCTACCCGGGGATCCGGCTGCGCCAGAGCTGGCATCGGGTTATCGAGTCGGTACCAAGGCCGTCAAAGCCCGTGAATACATGGTCGTAACCGCCAATCCGCTGGCCTCCAAGGCAGGCTGCGAAGTGCTCAAATCCGGTGGTAACGCCATCGACGCCGCCGTGGCCGTGCAGATGGTGCTGGGTCTGGTGGAACCCCAGTCCAGCGGTATCGGCGGCGGTGCGTTCATGCTCTACCACGATGCAGCGACGGGCAAAGTCACTGCCTATGATGGCCGCGAAACTGCGCCCGCTGCAGCGACCGAAAACTACCTGCGCTACATCGACGACGCGACGGACACCACCACGCCCAAGCCCAATGCCCGTTCGAGCGGCCGCTCCATTGGCGTGCCCGGTGCCGTGCGCATGCTGGAGCTGGCGCACAAAGACCACGGCAGCGCTGCCTGGAAGGCACTGTTTAATCCCGCCATCAGTCTGGCCAGCAATGGGTTCCCCGTCAGCGGCCGCATGGCCTCTGCACTGGCGGGTGCCGAAAGCAGTCTGAAGCACGATGCGGAAGCTGCCGCGCTGTATTTCAATGCCCAAGGCAAGACCTGGCAATTGGGCGAGAAGTTCGTCAATGCGCCGTACGCCAGCGCCCTTGGCAAGATTGCCGAAGGCGGCGCTGATGCGCTGCACAAGGGTGAATTGGCACAGGCTATCGTGGACAAGGTGGCCAGCAATGCCAGCGTGTCCGACGGTAGCCCGATTACGCCCGGCAAGATGACGCTGGCCGACTTGGCCGGCTATGAAGCCAAGCGCCGTGAAGCGGTCTGCACCACCTACCGTGCCACCTATCGCGTGTGCGGCATGCCGCCCCCATCGTCGGGTGGTCTGGCCGTGGCCCAGAGCCTGGGCATTCTGGGACACTTCAACTTGGCGCAGTACAAGCCAACTGCCATAGATCTGGAAGGCGGCAAGCCCACGGTGATGGGTGTGCACTTGCTCAGCGAGGCCAACCGCCTGGCCTATGCAGACCGCGACAAATACGTGGCAGACACCGACTTTGTCTCACTGCCCGGCGGCTCATGGGCCAGCATGCTCAACCCTGACTACCTGCGCCAGCGTGCAGATCTGATTTCGCTGACCCAGAGCATGGGTGTGGCCAAGGCTGGCGATCTGGGTGCGGTGCCACTGGGCGTCGTTCCGGTTAAGGAAGATGGAACTACGCATGTGAGCATCGTGGATGCCAAGGGCAATGCCGTGTCGCTGACGACCACCGTCGAAGCAGGCATGGGCTCCTACCACGTCACCAACGGCTTTGTGCTGAACAACCAGCTGACCGACTTTGCAGCCACGCCCACCACGGCAGATGGCCCAGTCGCCAACCGCGTACAACCTCTCAAGCGCCCGCGCAGCTCCATGGCACCGACGCTGGTGTTCGATCTGAATGCTGACGGCAGCACGGGCGCCTTCAAGATGGCCACCGGCTCACCCGGTGGCGCCACCATCATCCAGTACGTGACCAAAACTGTGGTCGGCGCACTGGATTGGGGACTGGATGCACAGCAAGCTACGTCGATGGTTGATTTTGGTGCCAGCAACAGCGCCACGACCAACGTGGGCGGAGAGCATCCGAACATCTCAGGCGCTGACGATCCGCTGGTGGTCGGCCTGAAGGCCATGGGCCACACCGTGTCTGTCAATGCGCAATCGAGTGGTATTGGAACCATTTTGCGCATTCAAGATGCGGGCAAGGATGCACTGGAAGGCGGTGCCGATCCCCGCCGTGAAGGCTTGGTACTGGGTGATACGCTGAAGTAAGCGGTCCACGCTCTGCACCAAAAAAGCCCCGCGCCTGCGTACAGGAGCGGGGCTTTTTTATGAGCTTGGACTCTGCGGGACTATGGACTATGGAAGCCTCCTTGCCACGGCATCAAGGTGCTGTAGCTGCGTCCTCCACCAGTACGGCATCAACGTCTGCCGCCGTCAAAGTGCTCAGGTGCATGGAAGACGGCAGCATGCTGTCCAGCCAGCCCGACGCCCAGCCCAGCAATACCAGAGCCACGACGACAACCCCCAGCCACATCCAGCGCTGGGTGTAGTTTTCTGCATAGGGGTCGTGCAGCATGCGTTTGGCTACTGCAGGCACCTTGGCGGTTTGCGACAACGAGCGGCCCAGTGGCAAATTGATCTTCATGCGCCCATTAATGGCCCAGCCGCTGGCATCCAAAATCGGGCCCAGGCTGCGTTCGCGCAGTTTGAGCCAGGCAATCAGCATGCTCGGGCCAGAGACAGCCAGAATCAGACCGACCAGGGCCACCGGAATCCAGGGCCCCAGTTCAATGAACTTGCCAAATATGCCCACCAGCACCGTGCTGATGGAGCCCAGCGCTACACCAATGGCGGCCACCGTGCCCACATCGGTCTTGCGCCCACCTGCGCTGGCGACAGCGGGTATCGCAGGGGCTTTGGCCAGCTCGGTGAGCTTGGCGGCTTGGGTATCGAGCCCGGCAGTCACCGTGGCATCCTTGGCTGCTGCACGCTTGGCCACCTGCTCTTCGACCATGCGCACAAACTTTTTGTAGGGCGAGAAGAAGGCTTGGCCAATGCTGGTGGGGTTTTCAATCAGCTTGGTGATGGTGGCATCCCAGTCATGACCATCGCGGTCATAGAAGATACCGTTGCGGCCCACGAACAAAAAGTCCACATCGCCGGCCGTAAAGGCCGCCACGATGTTGCGCTTGACACCGTTGCGGCGGCATTCACAGTACGCCAGATACACCTTGGCCATGCCTGCCAGCGTGGCGTGTCCGGGGGAATCGGTCACGTCCACCGTCAGATCGCAGCTGCGGCCATCGAGGAACAAGGTACCGGCCTGGAACGCAGCGCCACGGCGGCTGTAGAAGTGCGAGAACGAGACAAAGTTATTGAGCAGCACCAGCAGATCGCGCTGAAAGCGGATCAGCTTTTCCAGCGCCACGGCCTGGGCGCTGTGCTGCAGCTCATCTTCATCGTGCTGAATAAATTGCTGCAATCGCGTCTGCATGTCGCTGGCCATCAGCGCCTGCGCTTCTTGCAGGGGCACATCGCTCAGGGGCGACTGGGGCTTGGCTGCCAGCCACGCCTGGCACGGGGCCAGCAGTGTTTTGAGTTGCGTCCATTGCGCTGCGCTCAGTGCCTCTAATTCACCCAGCAGGGGCAGCACCGCGGCTTGGCGCAGCGTCTCCATGGCATCGGCCCATGCGGGGTTAAGACCTTGGCGCAGCGGCAGATCACCATTCGCTACCACAGGGGCCAGTGGCAAAGCGGCAATCGCAGCGTCTTGCTGACTCAGCACCTGCTGGCCCAGCACGGCATAGCCTTCGACGCTGGGGCTCATCGGCACCAGTGCATTGGCATCAAAAGCGGCCAGGCGCGTGCGCGCAAAAAAGTCTTCGATCTTGACTTGGACGGCGTTGAGCGCCTGCACCGCTGCCACGGCAGCTTCGTGCGAAGGCAGGCCGCAGTGGTTGGCGGCTGCGTCGGCATGCCAGGCCGCGATGGCACTGACGTCGGAGAAGAAGTTATCGAGCTGTGCCCGGCCCAGGCCGGGTTCACCGTCGCTGCCTTGGATGGGGCTGTAGGCCTCCATGATGCGCGAGGTCAGCGCTGCCAGCTCAGGATGTGCAGTTAACGTGACGGGGTTCAAAATGCCGTCCCCGTTGAAAGGCATGGCGTTCAGGGAAGCCAGGCGGCCCTGTACCTCCGCCAGCGAGACGCTGTCGGCCTCTTCACGCCCTGCCATGCTCAAAATGCGCCGCGCTTCCACCAGCAAGGCCTGCCCCTCGGGCGTATCGCTGCGAATGCTGGAGAGCATCAACACGTCCGAACCGCTGGCCAGCACTTGCGGATCGTTGACCTGTGCCACAGCCCATTCACACGCGGCCACCAGCTCCGGGGCACGAATACGGCCGTCCGAGTCGGTGTCAATCAAATCCAGTGTGGTGCCGTCAAATTCAATGCCCCGCGTGGGGCAGGCCAGCGCGACCCACAGTTTTTGGTCCAGGTTACCAATGTTTGCGATATCCGCACCCGTGCGGATTGCCACTTGGTCCACCCCTCCGGCACGGAAGAACTGCCACTCATGTTGTTGTTGCATGACACACAATCTATGTGCAAACCTCTCAAGGTCTGCTTGCTACGAAATGGCCCGTCCAGCGGCTTGAAGCCAACACCACAGGCCTTCGAAAAGCGCAAGTGTAAAAGGGCGCTAGGCACCGCCCTGGCTGCCTGGCCTTGGGACTACGCCGTGCATGCCTTTACACACATTGTTTAACATTCACCCTGCAGTAGGGAGGCTCAGCAAATGCCCATGCCACAATCGCCTGCATGTCTGTGAATTCGCCACGCTCCAACGCCCACAACGACGCAGCCCCTTCCGGCATGCAAGCCAGTGGCGGCATCATGCCTTCGCTGTACCGCTTGCGTATCGGGCATGTCAACACAGCGTATTACCAGCAACACTTTGACCGCTTTGAGTCGCAAGGCAAGGCCTCACCGACGTGGAACCATGGCGCCGCTTTTTTCACGCTGGCGTGGCTGCTTTTTCGTCAAATGTTTCGCCTCGCCATGTTCTACGCGGGCTTTTTGCTCACCTTTTTATTACTCTGGTGGGCAATGCATGGACGGGTGCCCCTGCCGGTGGAAGTGAGCGTGGTCGTACTGGCGGCATTGCTGCTGTTCTTGCTGCCCGGCTGCATGGGCAATGCGCTGTACTACCACCATGTGCGCAAGCACACCTTGGATGCGCTCACTACAGCGCGCACCGTTGCACTGGCGCAGGTACAGCTTCAATCTGCCCCCGTCACCAGAGAGCGGCTGAACCTCGCCATTGCAGCCCAGGCCGTAGCCTCACTGACGATTGCGGGCCTGCTGGCCAGCCAGACAGATTGGTCCAATCTGCGCTTTGCCTCCAGCGCGCCAGAGCGCCCGGCCTCCGGCCCGCCGGATCTGGTGATTCCCTCACCCAGCAGCGTCACCCCCATGCAGCCACCAACCTTGACGCCCGAAATGCCGCTGCCTTCCCCGCCAGCGCAGACACCCTCGGCCCTCACACCCGCCGTGTCCTCAGTGGCCGCAGTGGCTGAGAAGGAGCAGTTGTCCATCGTTGCTCTGGCGCAAGTCATTCCCGCGCAGGCAGCGGCCAAGCCGGTGACAGCGACAGCGACAGCAACAGCAACAGCATCTGCCCCAGAACCCAAAGCAACCGTTGCTGCGCCAAAGCCTGCAAAGACTGCCGTCCAACCACCAGCAAAACCCGTGGCACCAGTACCGGTTGCAGGCGGCTTGGTGCCGGGCAAGTTTTATTTGAATGCAGGCGTCTATGCGCAGACTACCAATGCCGAACGCTCCGCCACCGCGCTCAAAGCTGCGAAGCTTCCAGTGCTGCGCCAGACGGTGAGCAGCAACAAGGGCGAAATGACGCGCCTGCGCATTGGCCCCTATGACACACGCGCACAGGCAGACAAAGCAGCTGCGCAAGCCAAGCTGCTGAACTTTGAACCCAGCGTCTTTCAGCAGCCCCAGAAGTGACCCAGAAGTAATTCAGTCAACCAGCGTGGAATTTGGCTGACACCACAATCACTCACAACTTCGGCACAGTAGTAACACAGCTTACTGCTAAGGTCACAACGTCTTGCAACTGAGAGAGGTCTGGAAATTTATGCGTTCATCTGTACATCTGCTTTCTTTGTGCGCCGCTGCGGTACTGGCGACAGGTTGCTCGGTCATGTCACCCCACAGCGGACAGGGCTCCAGCACCAGCGCCGGGAGCAAATCCCCCGCACCTCGGGCTGAACAACGTTGCAATCAAACCGGTGCGCAATGGGCCGTCGGCAAAAGCAATACTGAAAACAACGTGGCAGAAGCCCGCAAGCGCTCAGGTGCCTACATGGCGCGGGTGCTGCGCCCCGGCCAGCCAACGACGCGTGAATTCAACGCCGAGCGCCTGAACCTGGAAGTGGACACCACCGGCCGCATTGTTGCGGCACGCTGCGGTTAAGCCACGCAAAAACATAGCTAGAAGCCATTGTTCCTGAAGCGTTTCAGCATCCAACGTCTTTGAAAACAAGAAAACACCCGGGCAGGGTGCTTTCTTTTTGGTAGCGCTTAATTAAGGTTCAGCTTCAATTTAGCTTCAGGCGTCACCCAAGAACAATTCTTGGAGATCATTCAAAAAGTCAAACCCGCGCTCTGTCGGCACCACGTGCGTGGCACTGCGCGTAATCAGGCCTTTGTGTTGCGCGGCTTCCAGCGCTTTGGCAATGGTGCTGATCGGCAAACCCGTGCGATCCAGATAATCTTGCACCGCAAAGCCGCTGCGCAGGCGCAGTGCATTGAGCATGTATTCAAACGGCAAGTCCTTGCGCCTGACGTCCTCATCGCTGGCCAGCGCACGGCCTGCCAAAGCAGCCTCCATATAACGCTGTGGATCGCGAATTTTGACTTGCCGCACCACGCGGTGCGCAAAACTCAGCTTGCCATGCGCACCCGCGCCAATCCCCAGGTAATCGCCAAACTGCCAGTAATTGGTGTTGTGAAAACACTGGTGCCCATCGCGCGCATAGGCCGAGATTTCATAGCGCTGCATGCCGGCCACGCCCGTCATGGCGGTGATGCGGTCGAGCATGTCATAGGCCGTATCGTCCTCTGGAATCACCGGCGGGAACTTGGCAAAGTAGGTATTGGGCTCAATCGTCAGGTGGTAGATCGAGATATGCGGCGGCTGAAAGCTCAGCGCCGTCTTCAGATCTTTCACCAGATCCGCCTCGGTCTGCCCCGGCAGGGCGTACATGATGTCAAGGTTGAACGTCTCAAACGATTCCGCCGCCTCCTGCACCGCAGCACGCGCTTGCTCACCGTTGTGCACCCGGCCCAAGGCCGACAAAAAGCGGTCATCAAAGCTTTGCACGCCAATCGACAGGCGCGTGACGCCGGCGTGGCGAAACGCCCTGAAACGGTCTTTCTCGAACGTGCCGGGGTTGGCCTCCATGGTGATTTCGCAATCGGGCTCCATGCGCAGGCGCGCACGCAGGCCAGAGATCAATTGGTCAATCGATTCCGGGCTGAACAGGCTGGGCGTACCGCCGCCGATGAACACGCTGTGCACGGTGCGCCCCCAGATCAAAGGCAAGCTGGCCTCCAGGTCGGCCATCAACGCATCCAGATAACGCTGCTCCGGAATGCCAGCCATGCCGCCGTCACCCCGGTGCTCGTGGGAGTTGAAATCGCAGTACGGGCACTTTTTCAGGCACCACGGCAGGTGGATGTACAGCGACAGCGGCGGCAGCGCCGGCAAGCCCAGCGTGCCTGCGCGCATGTAGTGCTGCACGTCTTTGGGGGCCTGGCCCACACTCTGGTCAGCCCCTGCAAGGTGAATCGGAATGCTCATGGTCTTACGCCAGCCACGAAGTGCGCAGCAACTCCATCATGGCGCGCGTGCTGCGGCCACGGTGGCTGTGGTCGTTTTTGAATTCGGGCGCCATCTCGGCAAAGGTCTTGCCGATCCCGGGAATGATCAGCACCGGGTCAAAGCCAAAACCGTTGCTGCCTCGGCCCTCTGTGGCGATCTCCACGTTCACACGTCCCACTGCAATCAAAGGCTCTGGGTCTTTGGGATGGCGCACGCCCACCAAGGTACTGACCATGGCGGCCTTGCGGTTAGCATGCGGCGCCAAATTTTCCAGCAAACAGATCACATTGTTGGCATCACTTTTTTCGTAGCCGTAGTGGGTGCAGTAGTAGGCCGTGTCCACGCCCGGCTGGCCGCCAAAGGCGTCCACGCACAAGCCGGCGTCGTCGGCAATCGCGGGCAAGCCTGTCTTTTCAGCGGCAAACCGGGCCTTGCTCAAAGCGTTTTCCACGAAGGTGCCAAAGGGTTCCGGCGCTTCGCCTTCAAACAGATCGCCTTGGCAGATCAACTCGACACCCAGCGGCGCAAACATGGATTGCAATTCGGCCAGCTTGCCGCGGTTGTTGGAGGCGAGAACAATTTTCATGGGTCAAATCACACGCTAGCCCTTATACATAAAGGGCTGATAGCTATTAATTAAACAATTTTAGTGGTTGCAGCCTTGGAGCACACTTGTGCAGCGCCACCCCAATGCGAAGTGCCAAGTGTGCGGCAAAGCACAAGCCCGTACATCCCCAAGCCTCCCGAGGCGCCTGCACACGCTGCGGTGATCGCCAATGATTGTGCTGGCAGCCAAGGAGGCTGACCGAATGGCCGCAAGGCGTTTTGTTCAGGTAAATCTCAAGGTCAGTGCGGAAATCGGATAATCAGCAGATTGCAAGTAACCAAAGATAAGTCCAATGCCAGTTCACAGCATGACCGGATACGCCAGTGTCCAGCACACACCGGCCACACCTGAGGGCAGCACCGCTGCACCCAACGTGCGCGTTGGCTTGGAAATTCGTGCGGTCAACAGCCGCTTTTTGGACCTTACATTTCGCCTGCCCGATGAGCTGCGCAGCCAAGAGCCTGCGTTGCGCACACTGCTGACCTCGCGCCTCAAGCGCGGCAAGGTGGAAGTGCGTGCTGCCGTTGATGTGGATGCTTCCTCTTCGCTGCCGCAGCCTACATCGACCTTGCTGCAGCGTATGGCTGCCGTGCAAGACTTGGTGCAAGCGTGGTTGCCAGATGCCAAAGGCTTATCGGTTTCTGATGCGCTGCGCCTGGCGGGCAGCGGCAACGCGGTGCAAGTGGACTGGCAAGAGGTCATCCCCAACCTGGCCAATGATGCGGTCACCGCGTTGATTGATGCGCGCCAGCGTGAAGGCAAGCGCTTGGCTGAAATGCTGCAAGACCGCCTGCAACAGCTGCGCACATTGTCTGCACAAGCCGTTCCGCTGGTGCCCCAACTGGTCGAGCAGCAACGCCAACGCTTTTTGGAGCGCTGGCAAGAGGCCATGGGCCTGACCGAAGGCCAAGTAGCCCCAGAAGCCGCCCGCGAGCGCGCCTTGTCGGAAGCCACGGCGTTTGCCATCCGCATTGATGTGGCCGAAGAAATTACCCGCCTGAGCTCGCACCTTGACGAAGTCGAGCGCCTGATCAAAAAGGGTGGCGAAATCGGCAAGCGTCTGGATTTCTTGATCCAAGAAATGCACCGCGAGGCCAATACCCTTGGCTCCAAATCAGCCGCTCTGGATTTGACACGCATCAGCGTGGACATGAAAGTGCTGATCGAGCAAATGCGCGAACAAGTTCAAAACATCGAATAACCACCGTTAAAACCACAGGGCGCGCAAGCGCCCTTTTTGCAAGGGTTGCGTTCAGCGCCTGAGTTTTTTTATGCAACACCCTGGAAATCTTTTTGTCGTCGCAGCTCCCAGCGGAGCCGGTAAATCCAGCCTGGTCAAAGCGCTGCGTTCTTTTGACGCACGCGTTTACCCGTCTGTCTCGCACACCACCCGTGCGCCCCGTGGCCAAGAAAAGCATGGCCGTGAATACTTCTTTGCGTCCGAGCAAGAGTTTGACGCCCTGGTCGCCAACAATGCTTTTGTCGAATGGGCCAATGTGCACGGCAAGCGCTACGGCACCACCAAAAAAGGCATTCAAGACCGCATCGCTGGCGGCGAAGACGTACTGCTGGAAATTGACTACCAAGGCGCGCTGCAAGTGCGTGAGTCCTTTCCTCAGGCCGTCTTGATTTTCATCCTTCCCCCGAGCTGGGATGAGCTGCGCGCTCGCCTAGAAAATCGCGGCGAAGATGCGCCCGATGTGATTGACCTTCGCATGAAGAATGCCGAAGTCGAGATGGCGCAGGTTGAAAAGTTCGACTTCGTTATAATCAATGAGTTATTTGAGAGCGCATTGTTTGACCTGAAGACGATCATCCACGCCCATCGTCTGAAGTACGTGTCACAGCGCCGCTTGCGCGCCGACGTGTTCGAATCGCTCAACCTTTCCTGAATTCCCCCGGAGTACCTACATGGCACGCATCACTGTTGAAGATTGCTTGGAGCAAATCCCTAACCGCTTCCAGCTTGTGCTGGCCGCCACTTATCGCGCCCGCATGCTCAGCCAAGGCCACACCCCAAAGGTGGAATGCCAGAACAAGCCTGCCGTAACTGCCCTGCGCGAAATCGCAGCAGGCAAAGTCGGCCTGGAAATGCTGAAAAAAGTTCCAGGCTAAGCGCCAACTTATTTCAGAATTTTTCTGTTACATCAGGCAATAGAAGCACCGTATGACGGTGCTTTTTTTTTACTATGTCGATCACTGCTTTCCCGCGATACATTTAGGGTATGAACGCGGCCTTCAATTCAAAATCAGACGACACCCCCCGAACTCTGTCAGAGCCCACTCTTGATGAGCGCCTGGAGATCGCCGCGCGCGTCTCCGCTGCGCACTTTGAGGTGATGCTCGACCACATTGCCTACCTTCCGCCCGAAGGTCAAAACCTGGTGCACCAAGCTTGGCAATATGCCGACAAGGCCCACACCAACCAATGGCGCAGCAGCGGCGATCCTTACATCACCCATCCGATTGCCGTCACCACCATTTGCGCCCACTGGAAGCTGGATGCCTCGGCCCTCATGGCGGCCCTGCTGCACGATGCCATGGAAGACTGCGGTATCACCAAACAGGATTTGGCCGCAAAGTTTGGCCCGGTAGTTGCGGATTTGGTGGATGGCCTGACCAAGCTGGACAAGCTGCACTTCAACACCCGCGAAGAGAACCAAGCCGAGTCATTTCGCAAAATGCTGCTGGCCATGGCCAAGGATATTCGTGTCATCCTGATCAAGCTGGCCGACCGCACCCACAACATGCGCACCATGGGCGATATGCCGCGCAGCAAGTGGGGCCGCATCGCTTCTGAAACTCTGGAAATTTACGCGCCGATTGCGCACCGCCTCGGTTTAAATCAGACCTACCGTGAGCTGCAGGATTTATCGTTTCGGCATCTGCGCCCTTGGCGTTATGAAACACTGCAAAAAGCGCTGACCAAATCACGTGCACGCCGGCGCGACCTCGTGCAACGCGTACAGCAAGACATTGACGCCGAGTTTGACCGCCTCTCTATGCCCATCCGCATCGCCGGTCGTGAGAACACGCTGTACTCGGTCTACCAGAAGATGCTTCGCCATCACCTGTCTTTTGCGCAGGTGACTGATATCTACGGCTTTCGGATCATCGTGCCCACGACGACGGACTGCTACACCACGCTGGGTGTTCTGCACCAGATGTACAAGCCCGTGCCTGGCAAGTTCAAAGACCACATCGCTATTGCCAAGAGCAACGGCTACCAGTCGCTGCACACCACCCTGGTAGGGCCTTCCGGTGTCAGTATCGAGTTTCAAATCCGTACCGAGGCCATGCACATCGTGGCAGAAGCCGGCATTGCCGCCCATTGGCTCTACAAAGCGCAAGGTGGCCAGGACACGCTGAACACCAAGTGGCTGCAATCGTTGCTGGACATTCAGACCGAGACCAACGACGCCACCGAATTCTGGGACAACGTCAAAGTCGATCTGTTCCCCGACTCTATCTACGTATTCACACCCAAGAGCAAGATCATGGCCATGACGCGGGGCGCCACCGTGATCGACTTTGCTTATGCCATCCACAGTAACGTGGGCCACCATGCGGTGTCGTCGTTCATCAACGGCGAGCCCGCCTCGCTGCGCACCGAGCTCAAAAGCGGCGATGTCGTGCAAATCGTCACAGACGAGAATGCCAACCCCAACCCCGTGTGGCTGGGCTTCGTCAAAACAGGCCGCGCGCGCTCGAAAATTCGCAACTACCTCAAGACCGCCGCGCACAGTGAATCGATGGTGCTCGGCGAAACCCTGCTCACCCAGGCATTGCGCGAAGAAGGCATTGCCGCCATTCCTGACAATGAAGAGGCCAACCAAGCCTTGTGGGCCGAGGTTTTGCTGAAGGCCAAAAGCAAGAGCCGTGAGGACTTGCTGACCGACATCGGCATGGGCCATCAAGCCGCAGGCTGGGTCGCACGCCACTTCATGGCACAGCTGGTCAGCCAGGGCCAGCGCCCCAATGCCGTCTTGCTGTCGCAAGAGCGTTTTTCCAGCGCCGGAAAGATCAGCCAGAGCACCGTGGTGCTGGACGGCAGCAACAACTCTTCCGTTCGCTATGCACCCTGCTGTCGCCCGGTGCCCGGCGACCCGGTCATGGCTTATCTGGGCCGTGGCGATGGTCTGCAAGTGCACCATGCGCAATGTGTCAATGCCAAGCGCCTGCAAGCCACCGACAGCGAGCGCCTTGTTCCCGTGGAATGGGCGGAAGACGGAAACCAAAAACTCTATGACAGCGGCGTCTCTGTCACCATCCACAACCAAAAAGGCGTACTGGCGCGTGTTGCCACCGAGCTGAGCAATGCCAATGTCGATATTCGCCGCCTGGAGATGGACGACGAAGCCGCCATGCAAACCATGGAGCTGCGCTTCATCTTGTCCGTGCATGACCAGCAGCACCTGGAAGCCGCTTTGCGCGCCCTGCGCCGCATTACGACCGTGGTGCGCGCTAATCGCATTCTTCCCACGGAGTAAGGTCTCTGCGCTCGCGCAGCGCATACAGCTTGCGGTGTAGATGCCGCACCGCTGTAGAGCATGCATAAAAGTGAGCTACTTCCCCTAGTCAATTCATGCTTTCAGACTGATATCTATCTGAAAGCATTGAACGACAAGGGCTAGTAGCTCATTTTTTTTATGCCTTTCAAGACAAAGGCACTGGATACTGCACCTCCAGCACCTCCAGCGTACGCACGCCAGCCGGCGTCACCAGCGGTACTTCATCGCCCACCCTGGCCTTCAGCAGCACACGGGCCACCGGGGCAATCCAGCTGACTTGCGACTTGCTGCTGTCGGCTTCATCGATGCCCAGAATGGTGATGCGGCGCTCTACACCCTCGTCATCCACATAAGTGACCGTAGCTCCAAAAAACACCTGATCGCTGCCATGGTGCAGGGAAGGATCGACCACTTCAGCGACTTCCAAGCGCTTGGTTAAAAAGCGGATGCGCCGATCAATCTCGCGCAACCGCTTCTTACCGTACAGATAGTCACCGTTTTCGGATCGATCTCCATTGCTGGCGGCCCAGTGGACGGTTTCCACGATCTTTGGACGCTCGTTATCAATCAGCTCCAGCAACTCTGTTTTGAGCGTCTGGTAGCCTTGTGGGGTCATGTAGTTCTTGCTGCCCTTGGGCAAAGCAGGCAGGCTGGGCAGCTCGTCATCGTCGTCCTGCCCATCGGTTTCCTTGGTGAAGGCCTTGTTCATGGGCTGAATCTTCACACAAAAGCGGCTCCACCAAGTTGTGGCAGTGCACAAACCAAAAAGTCCTGACACCTTTCGGTATCAGGACTTTAAATTGGTGCGGCTGGCAGGAATCGAACCCACGACCCCTTGGTTCGTAGCCAAGTACTCTATCCAGCTGAGCTACAGCCGCTAAGCTATCGATTATAAAGTAAGTAATTACCCTAAATTCGAAGTTGGCTAAATTTCTTTAGCCGAAAGCTTGATTTTTCATGACGCTGAAAAAGCAAGGCTTTCATAAAAAGACAAAAGCCTCAGAAACTTTCGTTTCTGAGGCTTAGATCTGGTGCGGCTGGCAGGAATCGAACCCACGACCCCTTGGTTCGTAGCCAAGTACTCTATCCAGCTGAGCTACAGCCGCTAAGCTATCGATTATAAAGTAAGTAATTACCCTAAATTCGAAGTTGGCTAAATTTCTTTAGCCGAAAGCTTGATTTTTCATGACGCTGAAAAAGCAAGGCTTTCATAAAAAGACAAAAGCCTCAGAAACTTTCGTTTCTGAGGCTTAGATCTGGTGCGGCTGGCAGGAATCGAACCCACGACCCCTTGGTTCGTAGCCAAGTACTC
>JADKLW010000189.1_pt1 | contig 32691 bp, 32 predicted proteins | sample 8641881 | NCBI WGS metagenome assembly JADKLW01 (sample SAMN16272185, study PRJNA661076) | feces metagenome | isolation source: fecal sample from diarrhoea affected cattle B | host: Bos taurus | place: South Africa: Lokaleng Village, Mahikeng | collected 2019-09 | reverse complement strand
GCTGATCAAACGAAAAACCCAGGTCACAGTACATCGGCCTGACGACTTCGCCCTGCAGCCCAAAGATGTGCTGGTCATGCTCGGACAGTTGTCGGCCCTCAAGCACATCGCACCCAAACTGGTCTAGCATGCGCAACTGGCTGCCGGCATACGGCTACGGATCCTACACGCGCTTCCGGCGCACGGGGCTGTTGCGAGCAAGTCCGCCTATTGTGTTGGCAGCGGGGTTTGTCGTGCTGATCCTGATAGGCACGCTGTTGCTTGCCCTACCGGTCTCCGGTACCCGGCCTATAGGCTTGATGGCCGCGTTTTTCATGGCCACCTCGGCGGTCACGGTAACGGGCCTGGCCGTAATCGACCCCGCCGTCTCCTTGAGCCCTTTCGGTCAGATTGTCCTTATTTCGCTGGTACAGCTGGGCGGCCTGGGCTTTGTGACCTTTGCGGTAATCGCGGCTATTACACTCGGAAAAAAGCTGAGTCTGGGACAACAGGCCCTGGCTTTAGAGGCGTTCAACCAGACCAGCGTGTCGCGCATACGTCGTACGGCGATATCGGTCTTGCGGATCTCGCTTGTTGTCGAGGCCCTTGCCGCCCTGGTATTGGCGCTGTGGTGGTGGCGCGATTATCCCTTCTTGACAGCCGTGTATCGGGCCACCTTCCATGCCATAGGCGCCTTCAACAACGCCGGTTTTTCATTGTTTCCCGGCAGCATTGCGCAGTTCGTGGGCGACCCGGTAACCATACTGGTGCTGTCCACCTGCATTATTTTGGGCGGCATCGGGTTTTCCGTGCTTAGCGACGTAGGCCAGAAGAAACGTTGGGCGCCATTACTGACCTATACCAAGGTTATTCTGGCCGGCACCATTATCTTGAACTTGGGCGGCTTTGCAGCGATATGGGCGCTGGAATACCGCAATCCCGATACCCTGGGCGAGCTTCCTGTCCATGCTCAGGCACTGGCCGCCTGGATGCAAAGCGTAACCAGCCGCACGGCCGGCTATGTCAGCATCGACGTCAGCGAGCTGCGCGACAGCTCCACCCTGGTGACGATGTTGCTGATGTTCATAGGCGGCGGCTCCTTGAGCACGGCCAGCGGCATCAAGGTCGGGACTTTCATCATCCTCGTGGCAGCCGTCTATTCCTATCTTTTCCATCGTAAAGAGGTCGTGCTGTTCAAACGTTCGGTGTCGCCCGACACCGTGCAAAAGGCCTTGGCATTGCTACTGGTAACTGCGGCACTGGTGTTTGCCGGCACCCTGATACTGACTGTGCTGGAGGACGCCCCGCTAGTCGACATCGCATTTGAGGTGGTCTCGGCCGTCAGCACCACCGGCATGTCGCGCGGACTGACGCCCCAGTTGTCCACTCCCAGCCAATTGCTGGTGATCGTACTGATGTTCGTGGGGCGGCTCGGGCCGCTTACCCTGGCCTACAGCCTGGCTACCCAGAAACGCAGCCGCGTACGCTATCCGGAAACAGAATTTCAGGTGGGCTGATGGGCTCTGGGCCCGCCCTTGGCCATCGGCATCCGGGCGGCGATTGTTTGTGCTAGAATCTCGTCTTTCGCTGATCTTGATTTGGTCGATCAGCGAAGTGACTAAAGGCTGAAAAGGCCGATAGTTTCGGGGCGTAGCGCAGCCTGGTAGCGCACTTGCATGGGGTGCAAGGGGTCGCGAGTTCGAATCCCGCCGTCCCGACCAACATAAGATAGCGGCTTGGCATGATTGCCAAGCCGCTTTTCTTTTTTTTCCTTCCTTCCCTCCTCCAAACATCCCCCTGGCGTACAGCTGACGTAAGCCGTATGTCGCATTCTGCTGCGCGCGATTCCTCTCTAAGATTTCCTCCATAAGTCTGTATCCAGAAATAAAAAAACGTAGCGGGCAGGGGAAGCAAAAGCTTCGCAACAGTAGCCCGCTATGCCAAGGATAAAAATAGAGGGAGCTTGAATCATGTGCCTGTCCAGTCAAATAAGAACGCCGAAAACGACGCGAACTGGACAACCATGAACAAGCGCTCTTCATACAAGGGCGTGCTGCTCGTAGCGCTGAGCATGCTGTGCGGCCCCGGCGTGGCCGCAGTCCCCGGACCGGCCTATGACGCCTTGATCCTTCAGGCCCGCGAGGGCAATCATGAGCCGGCTTTGGTGATGCTGCGGCAACATGCCCTTGAGCATCCCATGGATCTGCGCGCTGCCTACGACCATATCCTGATTGCGTCATGGGCGGGCAAGCCCGACGAAGCGATCGCCGCGTATGAGGCGCTGGACCCGGCACCCAACCACCCTCCAGCGGATGTGCTTGACGCCCTGGCGCGCGCCTATCGCGACACCCAGGCATGGGACCAGGCCCTGCTTCACTTCCGGCAGGGTCGCCAGCTATACCCCAATCGTGACAGCTTTGCCGCTGGCGAGGTCATGACGCTGGCTGACGCGGGACGATCCCGGGAGAGCATCGCCTTGGGCAAGGCCCTGGTACAGGAAGAGCCGGATAGCGCCGATCGGCGTCTGGCGCTGGGTTACGCATATAAGGGGATAGAGTCGCCCTATCCCGTACTGGAAGAAGCTGACCGCGCGCATCGGCTTGCCCCGGAAACCGGCTACGTCACACGCGAGTACATCGCTGCTCTGCATGACTCTGAACTCGCATATGCCGCCCTGGAAGCGGCTCGTGCCAAGCCGGGGTTGGTCTCGCCCGAAAAAATGCGCGACCTGGAAGCCGATTACATCGCCGAACTGGTGCGTCTGGCCGCGATGCCAGCTCGCCAGGAACATGAACGCTACGCCATCGCAGATCGGGCGTTGGCAGAGTATGACCGGTTGATCCCCGAGTGGTCGGCACTTGGGCCGGAAGCCCAGGCCGATGTGCTGCGTCTGCGTACGGACAGGATTCAGGGCCTGCACGCCAGAAACCGGATGCGGGATGTGGTTATGGCGTATGAAGCTTTGGTCGCTGAGGGCCATGAAGTGCCGCGTTACGTGTTGAACGATGTAGCATCCGCCTACCTGACCCTCAGGCAACCCGAAATGGCCCAAACGCTATTCAGCCGGGCTCTCCAGGAGGAGCGCGTTGGTCAGGTCAGCGCGGGCGAACGTCTGAACAACCAAACGGGCTTGTACTACGCACTGATTGAAGGCGAGGACTTTGAGGCGGCACAGAGCCTGATAGAGCAATCCCGTGCAGACTATCCCACCTGGCGCCGCATCAGGGGAGTGAAGCAGAAGATTCCCAACGACTTGCATCTCTATGCCGAGCAGACCGCAGCATTGGGGCTGTTTTATGTAGACGACACCGTGGCTGCGCAGGAACGCCTGGAAGGTCTGGTTGCTCGGGCGCCTCGTAATGTCGGACTAAAAGTCGCCCTCGCCAATGTCTATCGTGGCCGAGGTTGGCCGCGCCGCGCCGAGAAGGAACTGAAGATGGCCGAGGCGCTGGAGCCCTTGTCCGTGGAAGTCGAGGCGGGTCAAGGCCTTACCGCGCTGGATCTGCGCGAGTATGAGCAAGCAAGAGCTCTGACACAAGACCTGGATGCCCGATTTCCCGAGCACCTTTCCAGCGCAAATCTGCGGCGTGAATGGCGGGTCCACAACATGGCCGAATTGCGCGTGCAAGGAGACTACGGCATCGCCTCAGACAGCCCTGTGACCGGCAGCAATGACTTGAGGCTGGAAACAGTCCTGTACTCCGCACCGCTGAATGACCACTGGCGAGCCTTCGCCGGCGCAGGTTATGCGAGCGGCGACTTCGAGGAAGGGAGCGGCACTTACCGCTGGGCGCGCGCGGGCGCGGAGTGGCGCGCACGAGGCCTGACTGCAGAAATTGAAGCTTCGAGCCATAACTATGGTCATGGCACGAAGCCGGGTGCGCGGGTGTCTGTTGACTACGACATCGACGACCAATGGACAGTAGGCGGGTCGGCGGCGCTACGTTCGCAGGAAACCCCTTTACGTGCCTTACGCAGCGACATCACTTCCAACGCCGCTGCGGCATATATCCAGTGGCAGCACAGCGATCAACGAGAGTGGCGCTTCTCGTTTTCACCCAGTCGATTCAGCGACGGCAATACGCGTTTGTTCGCCCTGCTTTCGGGGCGCGAACGGGTCTATACCGCCCCACACTTGAAGGCCGACTTGAACCTGGCCGTGGCGGCATCGCGTAATTCTCTGGAAGACGTCCCGTATTTCAACCCCAAGTCCGACCTTGAAATCCTGCCTTCGGTAACGCTTACCCATTTGTTGTACCGCCACTATGAAACCGAATGGGAGCAAAGATTCATCCTCGGTGCCGGTACGTACACGCAGGAGGGCTACGGCACCGGCGCCATCGCCGCGGTGGGCTATGGGATGAACTATCGCTACAACAAAGTCTTTGACATAGGCGCGACCGTAACCGGGGTTAGCCGGCCCTACGACGGCGTACGCGAACGCGAGTTGCGCGTTGTTTTCGAAATGATATTCCGCTTCTAAAGAGACGCCATGATCGTCACCGCAACGCTAGCACCACGAGCTTTCAGCACCATGCTTCTTGCCTTCGCCTTGTTGGCCGGATGCGCCAGAGACATCCCGGCATTCGTGCCGCCCGACGAACGTTCGCGGCATAGTTTTCAGGAGCCCTGGCCTGCCAACCAATTCCTGGCTTTGGCCTATCACGATGTGGAAGACACCGAGCCGGATCAGACCTTTGTCAGTGTCAGCACGGACCATCTTATCGAACAGCTAAGTTGGCTGCGCGCGAGCGGCTACCAGCCGATCACGGTGGATCAGATACTGGCCGCCAATCAGGGCGGTCCACCATTGCCCGAGAAGGCGTTGTTGCTGACCTTTGACGACGGATATCGCAGCTTCTATACCCGGGTTTTTCCTATATTGAAGGCGTACAACTGGCCGGCAGTGTTGGCTCCGGTAGGAAAATGGGTTGACACTCCGCCTAACCAAAAAGTGGACTTTGGCGGGACACTGATTGAGCGCGAACGCTTCCTGACCTGGGATCAGATCACCGAGATGTCACGCTCGGGCCTGGTGGAGGTGGCTTCCCATACAGACAATTTGCACTACGGTGCGCTTGCGAACCCGCAAGGCAATCTGGAACCCGCAGCGGCGGTACGCCTCTATGACCCCAAGTCGGGCACCTACGAATCGGACGAAGCCTATCACAAGCGAATCTCAGCCGATGTCGACCGCATTACCGCCAAGATCATCAAAGCGACCGGCAAGCGGCCCCGCGTCTGGGTGTGGCCTTACGGCGCGGCAAACGGCGAAGCGATGGAGATCGTCAAGGACAAAGGCTACTCGCTGGTCCTCACGCTGGACAACGGCCTGGGCAAGGTCGACGACCTGACCAACATCCCTCGCGTCCTGGTGTCGAATGACCCGCAACTGACGAACTTCGCCTCGACCACCATGGTCATGGAGAACTACACCGTGATGCGGGTAGCCCATGTGGATCTGGACTATGTGTACGACCCTGATCCTGTCCAGATGGAAGCCAACCTGGGCGACCTGGTGCAGCGTATTGCGGACATGCAGATTACCACCGTATTCCTGCAAGCCTTCGCCGATCCCACCGGGGATGGGCTGGCTCGCGAGGTTTACTTCCCAAATCGCCACTTGCCAGTGCGCGCCGACCTGTTCAATCGGGCATCCTGGCAACTGAAGAGCCGTGCCTTCGTCGACGTCTATGCCTGGATGCCGGTACTGAGCTTCGACCTGGACTCGTCCATACCTCGTGTGGCGGCCCGCGATATCGAGACGCAGACGACGGCAGTCAACCCGAGTAACTACCAACGCCTGTCGCCTTTTGACCCGCAGGCGCGTCAGAAGATCATCGAGCTGTACGAAGACTTGTCCAAGCACGCCATGTTCAACGGCATTCTGTTCCATGACGACGCCTTGCTGACGGACTTCGAAGACGCCAGTCCGGCAGCACTGCAAGCTTACCAAGCAGCGGGCCTGCCTGGAACCATCGAAGCATTACGCGCCGATCCGGCAATCATGGAACGCTGGACCCGCTACAAAAGCCGCTACCTGATTGATTTCACCAAGACCCTGGCCCAGCACGTAAGCGCCATACGAGGGCCGCAGATCAAGACCGCGCGCAATATCTTCGCCGAACCCATCCTGAACCCCGAAAGTGAAGCCTGGTACGCGCAAAACCTGGACGATTTCCTGGAGACCTACGACTGGACGGCACCCATGGCGATGCCATGGATGGAGCAGGTTCCCGAAGGGGAAGCCGACGCCTGGCTGGATAGGCTGGTGGAAGCGGTGGCCTCGCGTCCCGGCGCCCTGAACAAGACGGTGTTCGAGATACAGGGCCGCGATTGGCGGACCACCAACGGCGAGGGCGAAAAAGGCCCCATTGATTCCGAACTGATGGCGCACTGGCTTCAACGGCTGCAACTGAGCGGTGCGCGAAGCTTCGGCTACTACCCCGACGACTTTACGAAGAACCACCCTCGGCTGGATGTCATACGGCCGGCCATCTCCAACGCCTGGTATCCATTCTGATGATAGACCGACTGATTGCCTTCCTCGTCCTGTGCATCGTACTTGGTGCGCCTTTTGGCCTGACCCTGGTCCTGACCAGCGACGTTCTATTGAATTTCGTGTTCTTTTACCCCTTGTTCATGTCGGGTATCTGGATGGCCGGCGGGCTGTACTTCTGGCTGCACTGGGAACGAAAATGGAACTGGCGGCCTTACCGCCCGCCCCAACTGGAAGGCAATCCGCTCATCACCATACTGGTGCCCTGCTTCAATGAGGCAGCCCATGGCGAAGACACCCTGCTTGCCGCGCTGAACCAGGAATATCCCAATATCGAAGTCATAGCCATCAACGACGGCTCTACCGATAACACGGCGACCATGTTCGACCGACTGACCGCCGAGTATCCGCAATTGCGGGTCATTCATCTGGCCCGCAACCAGGGCAAGGCGATGGCGCTGCGTATGGGCGCGATGGCCGCGCGCAGCGAGTATCTGGTGTGCATCGATGGCGATGCCTTGCTTGCACCCGACGCTGTCAGCTATTTGGTGGCGCCGCTGATCAATCATTCGCATGTCGCGGCGGTAACGGGCAACCCCAGGGTGCGCACCCGTTCTACCCTGATCGGCCGTATCCAGGTGGGCGAGTTCTCCTCCATCATCGGGCTGATCAAGCGTACGCAGCGCGTTTACGGCCGGGTGTTCACGGTATCGGGGGTATGCACTGCATTCCGGCGCAAGGCCTTGGATGACGTGGGCTACTGGAGCCTGGACATGGTGACCGAAGACATCGACATCACCTGGAAGCTGCAGCGCGCCCACTGGACCATCTTCTATGAGCCGCGTGCGCTGTGCTGGATACTCATGCCCGAGACTTTGCGTGGCCTGTGGAAGCAGCGCATGCGCTGGGCGCAGGGTGGCGCCGAAGTCTTCATCAAGAACCTCACGACGATCTGGTCCTGGGAGCATCGCAGGCTTTGGGTACTGATGCTGGAGTTCTGCCTGTCCACCGGCTGGGCCTTCGCCTTCGGACTGTCGGTCGCGCTATGGCTGTTGGGACGAGTCACGATCTTGCCGGCTGATATCGCGGTCACCATGCTGATGCCACCTGCCTTTACCGGCATGGTGCTGGCCATGGTGTGCCTGTTGCAGTTCCTGGTCAGCGTACTGATAGATCGACGTTACGAGCCCACACTCGCGCGGTCCTTGTATTGGATCGTCTGGTACCCCTTCGCCTACTGGCTGATCAATCTTTTAACGACACTTTGCAGTTTTCCCAAAGTCATGCTTCGGATGAGGCGCCGGCGAGCGCGCTGGGTCAGCCCGGATCGTGGCATCAAGGAGCTCACATGATCATACAGACACAACGCACGCCCGGCGTGTTCGCGCTTGATGTGGTACTGACAGCGTTTGGGTGGGCCGGCTTTTTCTACCTGTTTACTCGCGGCGTTCTTTCTCTACTTCACACCCTGCCCTTTCGACCGCAGGTTCCTTTGCTGGAGGTGTTCCTGCCCACACTGAGCACGCTGGCGCTCTATCTGCTGGTCGCCGCATTCAATGCCCTGCTTGTGGTGCTGTGGGCGCGATACAACCGCATTGCCTCCACCAGCGACCGCGCCCAAGCCCTGCCGCACACTGAGGCCGACGACGACGTCCTGGCTGCGCATTTCCATGTGTCATGCAACCAGCTGCATGAAATCCAGGATAGCCGGGTGACTGTCATCTATCACTCGGAAGACGGTGACATCGCGCATCTGGAAACCGATCAATTGCGGATGCAACCGGCAGGAAACAGCCCGGTTTTCGAGACGGCGCGCGTGGCTTGACGCCACGGCGCGGTTTACGCCGTTCGGCCCCCACCGCCCAACATCGCATCCGCCATCAGAACTAAGAGACGTAAGCCATCTTCCGCATGTTTAGTGCGTTGACGATCTCTATCATTAATTCCAGGCCGTTTCGAAACGTTAAAAAAAGCAGCAAACATTCCGTTCGAATGAGGGGCAAGTAAGTGAATCAGCCAAATAACTACAAAAAACGCATCGCCGCTCAAGTGGTGCTATGGCTTACGGCTGTTATCTGCGGTTGCTCCTTTGCCCAGGGTCTCCCGGCCACAACCGACCCTTTACCCAAAACCAAGATCGATGAAGCCGCTGCGGCCGCCCCGAAGAGCGCAAGTGTCCTGGACGATCCCTTAACCGGCATCGTGGTCAATCGCACCGTGACCGTGTTGGGTCACGACTTCTATCGGGAATTCAGCGGCTTTTGGCGGCAGAAAGACATCAGCAGCCGGTTCACCATCTCGATACACGAGCGGCCGTCTGCCCGATTCGGCAGCGAGGTGTGGGTCGAGTATCGGCAGAACCGAGTTTTCCATGCCTTCCTGCCGCCCGCTCGGGCGCAGACCGAGAGGATCAGCGCGGCAGCGGTAGAGATCGTTTACCAAAACATCGCAGACAGTGAAGTGGCACGCGCCATGTTCCGTAGTCCGGACCTGGCTCCGGAAGAACTCTAGAACAACACCAAGGAGGAATCATGCATAAGCAAAACAAGGCACTCATCGGCGGCGCGTTGCTCGCCATGGCGTGCGCCACATCAACGCCGGCCGCCGCGACCGAGTTGGTCTACTACCCCTTCAATCCATCGTTCGGCGGTAACCCGCTGAACGGCTCGGTACTGCTCAACTCGGCTTTGGCCACCAACCGCCACAAGGATCCGGATATCGGCAACGACGACTTCGGCATCGAGCAGAAGACGCCCTTGCAGCAATTCAACGAAACGCTGGAACGGTCGATCTTAAGCCGCCTTGCCTCCGCGGCAAGCTCGCAGATCGTCGGTCCGGACGGTCGGTTCGTGCCGGGCACACTGGAAACAGACAGCTTCACCATCAACGTCGTTGATGTCGGAAACGGCGTCCTGACCATCACCACGATCGACAAGTTCACGGGTGCCACGACAACCTTCCAGGTGAGCCAATAAAAATGAATAACAACAATCCAGCACACAGCACAATGCGGCCGGCCGCAAAATTCGTGATGATGGCCGCGCTGTGCGGCTCCCTTGCAGCCTGCGCCGTCCCGCACAAGCCCGCGGAAGTGGCCACACCGGCGCATCTCACGCCCGCCACCCCGTCCACTCGCGACCTATTGAAGCTGCCCGAACCCAAGGGCAAGGTGGTTGTCGCGGTCTACGGTTTTCGTGATCAGACAGGCCAATACAAGCCCGCGCCGGACAGCTCATTCTCGACCTCTGTGACTCAAGGGGCCGCGTCCATGCTGGTCAAAGCCTTGCAGGATTCGGGCTGGTTTACGCCGGTAGAGCGCGAAAGCCTGCAAGAACTGTTGACCGAGAGACGCATCGTGCGCGCGCTGGACGGATCGCAGGGCGAGAACGCTCCAGCCATCCACATCCCTGCACTCGTGCCCGCGTCGATACTGATAGACGGCGGCATCGTGGCCTACGAAAGCAATGTGCGCACCGGGGGCCTGGGTGCGCGCTTCCTGGGTGTGGGTTTATCCACCCAATATCGGATGGACCAGGTAACCGTGGGACTGCGCAGCGTCGACATCCGTACCGGACGGGTATTGCAGACAGTATCGACCACCAAGACCATCTTCTCGTACGAGGTGCGACCCAGCGTCTACAAGTTTGTGAACTTCAAGGACTTGCTCGAGATCGAGGCCGGGGTAACTAGCAACGAGCCCACCCAGTTATGCGTCAAGGAAGCCATTGAGGCCGCTGTCATACATCTGACGGTGGAAGGACTGAAGGATGGTAACTGGCGGCTGAAGAACGAAGAGGATTGGTACTCGCCCCTCGTCCAAACCTACCTGAAAGAAAGCAACAGCTGGGCCGTCACCACCTTGGACGCGCAAGCACTGGACCAGGCAACAGTTGCCGCACCGAGCGGCCAGGATACCGGTGCGGGCACCATCGTGCCGACGCCGACGGTCGACGGTGTACAGGGCGGGCCGGCCAATAGCAATCCATAACATCGCGTTTTTGTCGGGCCGGTATGAAGACCGCCGGCGCGGCAGATGTACTCAGGTCTTTATTTAGAGGAGAACTGCAATGAGCATCAAACTTTCCGCACTCGCGTTGGGCCTCACCCTGGCCTACGGTGCAACAGCAGCCCTGGCTGCCGACGTTGCCACCGTTGACCAGAACGGCAACTTCAACAACGCAGTCATTGAGCAATGGTCCAACAATACGGCGCATGCAACGATTACGTCGTACGGCGACTTCAATGAAGGCTACATCGAGCAAAATGACAACACGTCGGCCGTGGCCACCATCACTACGTTCGGTGATTTCAATGACGCGGTAATCACACAAGAAGATGTCCGGACTTCCAATGCCACGATCTATCAAGCGGCAAACGCCGGTAGTGCAACCATAGATCAAAGCGGCGGGGGCTGGGGCGGCTGGTGGGGCAGCAGTGACGGCAACAACCAGAATGCGGTCATCAACCAGACTGCCGGCTGGGGTAATAACGCATGGGTCACGCAGACGGGCGACAATCTTGATGCCATCATCAACCAGGCTGGCTATCGCAACCAGGCCGGCATCGTGCAGGACGGCGATGGCGGACAGTACAACATGGCACGCATCAATCAGTCTGGCTCCTTCAACGATGGCTACATTTCGCAAAATGGCAAAAATCTTGTAGCTACCGTCAGCCAGTACGGCTCGCACAACGATGCAGTAGTACTGCAACAGGGTGCCAACTACACCGCAACCGTCACGCAGGTGGGCTACGGCAACGACGCTTATGTAAATCAGCGTTAAACCAGGCCTGGTTTCTGCGCGGGCAGTTAAATTCCTGTCCGCGCAGGCCCGCTGGCTGCTAGCGCAAACATGGAAGCCGCAGGAATCAATGGACGCAATATGATGAATGCAGATAGTGATATTCAAGTCTGGCTGGAGCGTTTGGGCCAAGCCCAACCCGCCGTCATCGTGCCCTACGTGCGTAGCGCGTCGGCACACCAGTTGCGATACAAGCTCAAGGCCACAAAAACAGGCCCAAACGGGCGTTCCGTCATAGGACAAGGTGGCAATTTGCAAGTCGTAGCCGGCCAGTCCGCCCCGCTGGGGAAAATGACGATCACCTACGGCCCTGAAGATGATTGTCAGGTAGATGTAATTTTGTACGAAACTGGACAAGAGTATGCGCGGTTCGAGTTCGAATGCCCGCCAAATGGATCCTGATGAAGAAGAGTTTACGTTACGTAGCAATAACTTACTAGGGATTACTCAAGTAAACATATACTTGCACGCAGAACTGTGAGCAAATACCATAGTAATAAAAAGTGATCAATACCGATCACGATATGTTTCGCCACACGCGAATAATTCAGTGGAAAAATCTGCGATCTGATCGAAAGTGTAGTCTGTTGCATCGCTTCTCAGGCTTGGGCTCGATTTATACGCAGTACTTCTCCACAGAATGCGGTTCGCGTACAAGGCGAACGCCAACATGGGAAGAACGAGCATGGCTATCATTACCGTCATCGAGCCGCACCCCTTACTACGGCTCGGTATCCTTCAGTTGTTGACCGACGTTTCACCAGTAACTGAAACCCGCGGGAAAGATTACAGTTGTCTTGAACAAGACACTCCCGAACCCGGCAACTGCGATCTGGTCATGCTTTCCGTGTCATCGTTCGAACAATTGCATCATTTGGCATCCCAGGCCGAAAGGGTGTTTGGCCCCAAAGCCATGCTGCTGCTGTCCGAAGCAGACGATATGCCCCACACCGCGCAGGGCTTGCCGCCCAGTGTGCGAGGCTATGTGGCCAAGGATGCAAGCCCGGAAGTTCTGCAAGCCTCTGTCCGGCTGGTGCTGGCGGGCGGAACCTGCTTTCCGATGCGATCCGGGACACCAGCCAACCAGCCATTGCTGTCCCGGTTCCAGCCCGTGAAATGGCCGCCCGTTCCCGAAAAACCCAAGGTCGCAGCAAACTCCGCCAGCACCGAGTACGAGATGCTGGGCATCACGCCACGACAATACGAGGTCCTGGTGCTGCTGGCGCGCGGCTACCCCATGAAGACGGTGGGCCGTTGCTTGAATATTTCGGTGGCCACCGCCAAGGCGCATACTGAAACGCTATACCAGCGCCTGGATGTGCACAATCGAAACGCGGCTGTCTACGAGGCGGTGTCTCGCGGGGCCACGCTGGGCTGGCCAACCATTACAGGCGTGGGCGACGATCAGAAGGCGGAGGCCTAGGGGGATGGGCCGGCAGTGTGCCGGCCGCAAGGATTAAAGCAGGCCCATCTGCAGCCGAGCCGGCTCGCTGATCATTTCGCGGCTCCAGGGTGGATCCCAGACCAGGTCGACAGTGACCTCATCTACGCCGTGTATGGACAGCAGTTTGTTGCGCGCTTCGTCGGCGATCATGGTTCCCATGCCGCAACCCGGTGCAGTCAAGGTCATTTGCACCTCGATGCGGAACTGCCCTTCGGCAGCCGGGCTGACCTTGCATGAATAAACCAGACCCAGGTTGACGATGTCCACAGGAATTTCGGGATCAAAGCAAGTTGCCAGCAGGCTCCAGGCAGCGTCCTCGACGGCTTGCGCGGTGACGGGACCATCGTGCATATGCAAGGTGGCCTCGTCAACCTCAAACCCCAGAGCGTCGCCGTCGGCGCCTTCGATCCGATACAGGTTGCCTTCGACCATGACGGTGTAGCTGCCGCCCAATTGCTGGGTAATCGTAGCTTCGCAGCCCTTCTCGATGGTGACTGGCGACCCATACGGCACCGCCACTGCCGGGCAGTCGCGCAGGACGATGACATCGTTTCGTGTGTAGCTCATAATGTGCCTCTTATTCGGTACGCGCCGTATCCCTGGCCTGCGTAATAGCGTTGTGCAAGGTGTGCCAGGCCAGTGTGGCGCACTTCACCCGCGCGGGGAACTCACGCACCCCGGACAACACTTCCAACTTGCCAAAGTCGCGGCTCTCGGGCTGCGATTCGGTCAGCATGGCGTGCATGTCGCGAAACAGTGCCTCGACTTCTTCTATGGGTTTACCTTGCACGGCTTCGGTCATCAACGACGCTGAGGCCGTGGAAATGGCGCAGCCATGTCCTACGAAACTTGCCTGGCGGACGATACCGTCTTCAACAATGGCGTAAACCGTTAATTGGTCGCCGCACAAGGGGTTATGGCCGACCGCCGTATGGCTGGCGTCGGACATGGCATGAAAATTACGGGGGTGGCGGTTGTGATCGAAGATCACTTCCTGGTAGAGCTCTCGTAAATCGCTGTGCTGCTCGTTCATCCGCGAGGTCCTGTTCCAAACATTTTCTGGGCTATCTTCAAAGCCGCCACCAAGGCAGTAACGTCGTCCGCGGTGTTGTAAAGGGCGAACGATGCGCGTGCCGTGCCAGGTATGCCAAAGCGTGTCATGAGCGGCATCGCGCAATGGTGCCCCGCCCGTATGGCAACACCTTCGGTATCAAGGATGGTGCCCAGATCGTGCGGATGTATGCCTTCGACCACGAATGACAAAATGGCGGCCTTGTGTGCCGACGTGCCAATAAGACGCATGCCCGGCAGCTCGGCAAGCTGCGCCGTTGCCAGATCCAGCAAGAACTGCTCGTGGGCCGCGATGCGCTCCAGGCCTAGCTGCTGCACGTATTGAATGGCGGCGTCCATACCGACCACGCCCGCAATATTTGGCGTACCGGCTTCAAAGCGCTGGGGTACATCCGCATACGTGCTGCCTTCGAAACTGACGGTATAGATCATGTCGCCACCGCCTTGCCAGGGTGGCATGTCTTTCAGTATGTCGTAGCGCGCATACAAGGCGCCTATGCCGGTAGGCCCATATAGCTTATGGGCGCTAAAAGCGTAGAAGTCGCAATCAATTGCTTGCACATCGACTACCTGATGCGCGACAGCCTGGGCCCCATCGATCAGAACCTTGGCGCCCACGGCATGCGCCAGTTGTGTGATCTCTGCTACCGGATTGACCGTGCCCAGCGCATTGGAGACATGGGCCACCGCTACCAGCCTGGTGCGCTCGTTGAGCATGCTGCGAAACTGATCGAGCTCGACTTCGCCGCTATCGGTAACGGGCACAACCTTCAGCAGTGCGCCGGTCTGCTCGCACAACATTTGCCACGGCACGATGTTGGAATGGTGCTCCATGCCGGTGATCAGGATTTCGTCTCCGGTCTTCAAGGCGGAACGGCCCCAACTGCTGGCCACCAGATTGATGGCTTCTGTGGTGCCGCGGGTAAAGACGATTTCTTCGCTGCGTGCGGCGTTAAGCAATTGACGCACACGTTCGCGGCCCTGCTCGTAGAGATCGGTGGCGTGCTGCGACAACCAGTGCACGCCCCGATGAATGTTGGCGTTGGACTGCTCGTAGTAGCGGGTTTCTGCCTCGATGACGGACGATGGCTTTTGCGTCGTGGCACCGTTATCCAGATACACCAGGCGCTTGCCCTTGACTGGCCGCGCAAGGATGGGGAAATCGGCAACGCAATCCAACGTTGCTACGGCACTCGCAGCAAAGGCTGGCGCATTCATGCGTATTCTCCGAGTTCGGCCCCGCCCGGCACCAGCGACCGTATGGCGTCGATGACGCGCCGGCGCAGGATATCGGGCTGAATACGCCCCACGGCCTCGGCAGCAAAGGCATAGGTCAACACATGGCGGGCATGGGCTTCGTCCAGCCCGCGCGAACGCAAATAGAACAGGCTGTTATCGTCCAACTGCCCTACCGTGGCACCATGCGCGCACTTGACGTCGTCGGCATAGATTTCGAGCTCGGGGCGTGCGTCGGCCTTGGCCATGCGTGACAGCAGCAGGCTGTCGGACCGTTGCACCGCATCGGTCTTGTCGGCACCAACGCCAACAAGAATACGGCCGCTGAACACACCGCGCGCCGTGTCGTTCAAGATGCCGCGATAAAATTCGCGACTGCTGCCATGCGGCTGTGCGTGATCGATCAAGGTGTGATGATCGACGTGGCGCTTGCCATCGACGTAGTACAGCCCGTTAAGCAGGGTTTCGCAATGGTCGCCGTCAAAGCGGGTGGAAATATCGTGACGGGCCAGGCGCGCTCCGAAAGACATCGAGTGCGAGTTGAATGCCGAACCCTTTTGCTGCAGCACATCGGTAACGCCCAGATGAAATGCCTGGTGGTCTTCCTGCTGCAACTTAAGCTGCGTAATGTTGGCGTCTTGTGCCAGGCTAAGCCGCGTGACCGTATTGGTTAAGCTGGCGCCACTGTCGTGCCCCACATAATGCTCGACAATAGTGGCCACAGCGCCGGCCTCGGCCGCTATCAGGTTGCGCGGGAAGTTTGCGATCCCCGGGGTGGCGGCTACGAACACCAAATGCACCGGCGCTTCCAGGGCCACGCCCCGCGCCAGATTGATATAGGCACCATCGTGCGCGAAGGCGACATTCAGCGTAGCAGTGGAAGAGCCATCGGTTTCAGTGCCGAACAGCTCCTGCACCCGGTCGGGCGAGTCGTCAAAGGCCTGGGCCAGCGTCGTGATGGTTGCGCCTGCAGGCAGGCTGCCCACGTCAGACAGCCCCGCTGCATAACGGCCATCAATAAACACCAGCCAGTGACCGGGCTCGTCGCGCCGCAGTTGCTGGACGAGGTCGGCAACGCCTTGCTCGGCTGCCGTCGAGTCGGAAGCAAATTGTTGGCTACCCAGCGCGGCCAGCGAGGTATGGCGCCACGCTTCTTGTCGCGTGGTGGGCCAGCCTTCGTCGGCGAAACGCTGTATGGCGCGCTTGCGCATGGCAGCCAACCACGGCATGCCGGCACCGGCAAGTGCCTGTTCGCGGGCCGAGAAATCGTTGACCCAGGATTGCAAAACGGTCATGCCGCAGCCCCTGTCTGTTGCGTGGCAAGCTCGTCTATCCAGCCGTAGCCACGCTCTTCGAGTTCGAGTGCCAGCTCGCGACCGCCCGAGCGGACGATGCGCCCGTGCGACAGCACATGGACGAAGTCCGGGACGATGTAATCGAGCAGCCGCTGATAGTGGGTGATGACGATCAGGGCGCGGTCCGGGGCGCGCAGGCGGTTGACCCCATCAGCCACGACCTTCATGGCGTCGATGTCCAGCCCCGAGTCGGTCTCGTCAAGAATCGCAAGCTTGGGCTCGAGCAGGGCCATCTGCAGCACTTCGTTGCGCTTTTTCTCGCCGCCCGAAAAACCTTCGTTGACGGAGCGATAAAGGAACTCTTCGCGCATGCCGACGGCTTTCATTTCGGCCTTCACGCGTTTGAGGAAGTCCATGGCGTCCAGTTCTGGCAAGCCGCGATGGCGGCGGCCGGCATTGACCGCCGCACGCAGAAAGTAAGCGTTGGATACGCCAGGTATTTCGATGGGGTACTGAAACGCCAGGAACAGGCCCGAACGGGCGCGGTCTTCGATGGACATGGCAAGCAGATCTTGCCCGAGATACTCGACTGTGCCCTTCTCGACGGTGTAGTCCTCGCGACCAGCCAACACTTGTGACAAGGTGCTCTTGCCCGACCCGTTGGGACCCATGATGGCGTGCACTTCGCCGTCCTTTACGTCCAGGCTCAGGCCTCGCAGTATCGACTTGTTCTCTACCGATGCGTGTAAATCTTTGATGCTCAACATTTGCTGCTTCTCCTTAGCCTACGCTGCCTTCAAGACTTACGCCGAGCAGGTTTTGAGCCTCGACAGCAAATTCCATGGGCAATTCCTTGAAAACTTCTTTACAGAATCCGTTCACGATCATGGACACGGCGTCTTCGGCCGACAGGCCCCGCTGCATCGCATAAAACAGTTGATCTTCCCCTATGCGCGAGGCAGTGGCCTCGTGCTCGACGCTGGCGCTGGGGTTTTGCACTTCCATCGTCGGAAACGTGTGTGCCGCGCAGCGCTTGCCGATCAGCAGCGAATCGCACTGCGTGTAGTTGCGCGCGTTCTCGGCCTTGGGCGTGATACGCACCAGCCCACGATATGTGTTGCTGCCATAACCAGCCGAAATGCCCTTGGAAATAATGGTGCTGCGGGTATTGCGGCCGATATGGATCATTTTGGTGCCCGTGTCGGCCTGCTGGCGGTGGTTGCTGAGCGCAACGGAATAGAATTCGCCGACAGAGTCGTCGCCACGCAGGATGACACTGGGGTACTTCCAGGTGATGGACGAGCCGGTTTCCACCTGCGTCCAGGATATGCGCGAGCGCGCACCGCGGCAGTCGCCGCGCTTGGTCACAAAGTTGTAGATACCGCCCTTGCCGTCCTTGTCGCCGGGATACCAGTTCTGTACCGTGGAATACTTGATTTTGGCGTCGTCCAGCGCAACGAGCTCGACCACGGCGGCGTGCAACTGGTTTTCGTCCCGCATGGGCGCCGTACAGCCTTCGAGGTAACTGACTGAGGCGCCCTCTTCGGCAATGATAAGTGTGCGCTCGAACTGACCGGTATCCCGGGCGTTGATGCGGAAGTACGTGGAAAGCTCCATCGGACAGCGCACGCCCTTCGGAATAAACACGAAGGAACCATCCGAGAACACGGCGGAATTCAGGGCCGCATAGTAGTTGTCGCCAGGAGGCACGACAGTACCCAGATACTTACGTATCAGGTCGGGGTAGTCTTTCACGGCCTCGGAGAACGAACAGAAGATCACGCCGACTTCAGACAGCTGCTTGCGAAATGTGGTGGCAACCGAGACGGAGTCGAACACGGCGTCGACGGCAACGCCGGCCAGGCGGGCACGTTCGTGCAGCGGTACGCCAAGTTTCTCGTAGGTGCGCAGAAGCTCGGGGTCGACTTCGTCCAGGCTTTTTGGGCCGTCCGCCTTGCTTTTCGGGGCCGAGTAATAGCTGATGTCCTGGAAGTCGATCCGCGGAAAACTGACCTTGGCCCATTCAGGCAGGTCCATGGTAAGCCAGTGGCGATAAGCAGCCAGCCGCCACTCGAGCATGAACTCGGGCTCGCCTTTTTTCTTGGAGAGCAGGCGTATGGTGTCTTCGGATAGGCCTTTAGGGATGGTGACCGACTCGATGTCGGTGACGAATCCCGCCGAATATTCGCGATCGAGAAAAGACTCGATAGGGTCGTCGGCTGCGATCACTGCAGGTTCTGTCAGGGAATTCATTTACGAACACTCCAAGTCGTGGGGCTTACTGCCGTGCTGCCCGCGCTGGGCAGGAGTGGCTGTGCATTCAAAGGATATTCAATAGGGGTGGGACGCAGCATATCGGCTACGCTGACGTCTTCGAGCGTGCGCCGGACGATGGCGTTGATGCGTTGCCAATTTGTACGAATATGGCAACCGGCCTCGACCGTGCAAGCACCGGGTAGCGCCGTGCATTCGGTAATACCGAAGGGTTGATCGTCCAGGGCATCAATGATTTGAGCTATACTTATCGACTTTGCCGGGCGGCCCAACATGTAGCCGCCACGGGCCCCGCGACTGCTTTTTACGAGCTCGTGCTGGCCCAGCAGCTTAAGTATTTTGCTGACCGTAGGCTGGCCCAAGCCCAGCGTATTGGCAAGGTCAGACGCACTGAACACCCGCTCGGGGTGTCCTGCCATATGGGTCAGCACCAGCGTGCCGTAGTCGATAATTTTGCTGATCCGCAACAACCGCGTCTCCAACGTTCTGACGATTTAAAGAGTCCATATAGTACTACTTTGGTACTATATGCGTCAAGCGAAAATGCTGTCGCCCGCCATCCCTACACCGCCTCTTGTCGCGCTTGCTGCATGGCCCACATTTGCGCATAACGTCCTTGCCGGGCCAGTAGATCCCGATGGGTGCCGCGCTCTTGCACGCGGCCCTGATCCAAGACCATGATTTCATCCGCATCCACGATGGTGGACAGCCTATGAGCAATGATCAAGGTTGTGCGGTGGCGGGCGATTTGGCTCAGTTCTTCCTGGATGGCCCTTTCTGTCTTGGTATCCAGGGCGCTCGTCGCCTCGTCCAGGATCAATACGGGTGGATTCTTCAAAAGCGTGCGGGCAATCGCCACGCGCTGTTTCTCGCCGCCCGACAGCTTCAGCCCGCGCTCGCCAACCTGGGTTTGATAGCCATCAGGCAAACCCATCACAAAATCGTGGATGCTGGAAGACTTCGCTGCCTGTACGATTTCTTCCTGGGTCGCCAGCGGATTGCCGTAAGCGATGTTATAGAGGATGGTGTCGTTGAACAGCACGGTGTCTTGCGGGACGATGCCGATATGGTGACGCAAGCTGGCTTGCGTCAGGTCGCGGATATCGATGTCGTTGATTTTGATAGCGCCGGCATTCACGTCGTAGAATCGGAATAGTAGGCGCGACAAGGTCGATTTGCCGGCGCCCGAGGCACCAACGACGGCAAGCGTATGGCCGGCCGGTATCGTAAAGTCGACGCCGAACAGTATCTGGCGGTTGGCCTCGTAGCCGAAGTCCACATTTTCGAAAGTCACCGACGCCTGGCTGGTACGCAGTTTTTTGGCGCCGGGCCGGTCAGCCACCTCTTCCCCAAGCTCCATCAAGCCGAACATGCGTTCCATATCGGCCAATGCATGCTTGATCTCGCGATAGACGAAGCCCAGGAAATTCAACGGGGCGTACAGTTGCGTCAGGTAGGCCGACACCAGGACGACGTCGCCCACCGTCATGGTCTGGTTGACAACCCCGCTGGCAGACAGCCACAGCAGCAAAGTGACGCCAACGGTAATGATGGCGGCCTGCCCCATATTGAGAAAATTCAGCGACACCTGGTTCTTGACCGCGGAATCGACCCACTTGCCCAGATTGCGGTCATAGCGATCCAGCTCGTAGCCTTCGTTGCCGAAGTACTTCACGGTTTCGTAGTTGATCAGCGCATCGATGGCTTTGGTATTGGCCTTGCTGTCCAGATCGTTCATGCTGCGTCGATAGACCATGCGCTTTTCGGTCACGAACAAGGTAAACGCTATATAAGACCCTATGGTCCCCAGCGTTGCCACGGCGAAGGGCCATTCGTAGCGCCACAGCAATATGGCGGCCACCATGCTGATCTCGAGCAAAGTAGGCAAGATATTGAACACCATGAAGTTCAATAAGAAACCTATGCCTTTGGTGCCGCGCTCGATATCGCGGCTCAGACCACCGGTCTGTCGCTGCATATGAAAACGTAGCGACAGGGCGAACAGATGCTGGAACAACTGAGCGGCAATACGCCGTATGGAACCTTGTGTAACGCGGGCAAACAAGGCATCGCGCAGTTCACCAAAGACGCTGCTGGCCAGCCTGGCGAAACCGTAACCCACCAGCGCGGCGACCGGCAATGCAAGCAAGGTTGCCGGCACGCTCAGCTTGTCGACGATGTCCTTGAGGAATAATGGCAGTATGACGCTGGCCACCTTCGCTGCCACCAGGCAAATGATCGCGGCAATCACCCGCCACTTGAATTGCCATACATAGGGCAAAAGCGATTTTATGGTTTGGATGTCGTTGCGGCGTTGAGGGGCGGGCCCTCGGCTGGTGAATCTCATGCAGGCGAATAAAAGTAGGCAGCGCTGTATTGTACTTGCTGCCCTTCGGTGGCCCGACGGGTCAGCGTACCGCCAGCCACAACCACTACAATATCGAACCCGAGAGCTTTAAACCGGAGTACCCATGGCTGTATCCCCGCGCGACAGCAAGACCGACCTGATGGCCTGCGCAAAAGGCGAGCAAAAAGCTTTTCAGAACTTGTATCTGCGCGAAGCGCCCCATATGCTCGCCCTCTGCCTGAAACTGCTTCCGCAACGGGCGCAAGCCGAGGACCTGCTGCGCGAAACCTTTGTGCTGATCTGGAAGAATGCCGACAGTTTTGATCCGGCCCTGAGCAGCGCGCGGGCCTGGATGTACAGCATCTTGCGCTATCGGGCACTGGCCCGCCTTCGTCAGCCGGGACGCAACCGCCCCAGCGATGAGCCGTCCTGGCCAGAGGCCATACCCGATCAGGCAGATCCTACATTGCTGGCACTGGCGCAACTGGATGAAACGCCGCGCAAAGCCCTTTTCATGGCCTATTACGGCGGCTACAACTATGAGCAGATCGCCGCGGAGCTGAAGCAGCCTGCAGGCACCATCAAACGGGCCGTCTGCGAAGGCTTGCAACGTATCTCGGAGCACTCACCGGCATGAGTTCCGCAACACAGAACGCGCAGCACATTTTCATGGGTGAGTACACGCTGGGCCTGTTGGGCCCGCAGGAAATCGCTCGTGCCCACGCCCTTTTGGGTGAGGACGAGAGCGCTGTAATAAGCGCCTTGCTCTGGGAAGATCGTTTCCTTGTGCTGACCGACATCCTGCCTCCCATCGATCCGTCGCCGCAATTGCTGCACGATATCCAGACCGCGCTGGGGCATGACACAACGCCGGCCTTGTCCAGCCTTTATCGGCAGCCGGCGGCGCGCAAACCGGCCGGCACTGCGGTGGCAGCGCCGGCGCCTGTCGTCCCAGCAGCGACACCCACTCCGCCACCGCCGTCCACAGAGCGCAAGCATCCCGCCGCCGACACACAGGTCGCCAAACCGCCGCTTAACCAGCCGCCGGCCACTACCACGCAAGTGGCCAACGCCAGCTCTCCCGAAGAACATGCTCCCAAGGGGCGCAGCGCGAAGGCGCAAGGCAATATCTGGTTATGGCGCGTTACCAGCATCCTGCTTGCCGTTATCGCGTTGTTCCTGGGATTAATGCCTACCCAGCCCATTGCCCCGCCCGTCACCATAGTGGAAGTGGCCCCTACCCTGGCCGCGATCTTGCAAGCGCCAGGACAAAGCTCCACGCCAGGCTGGATAGTGACCGTCGATCCTCAAGGCAATGTGCTGATGAATCCGCAAGTGCGCAGCGACACGCCGGCCGATACCTCGGTACAACTGTGGACGCACGGCCCAACCATGCCGCAACCGCGGTCTCTGGGTTTGGTCGATCCGAACCAACCCATCACTGTCCCGGCCAATATCATGGGCGACATCAGCGCCGGACAGATTGTAGAGATGACCCTCGAACCCAAGGGTGGCTCGCCGGTGGCCAGCCCGAGCGGCCCGGTATTGTTCATAGGGCGGCTGGTGAAATTTGGCGAGACGCCGGCGCCTCGCTAGCAAACCACGACGTTTACCGCCAGGCCGCCACGAGAGGTCTCTTTGTACTTGCTGCGCATGTCGGCACCGGTCTGGCGCATCGTCTCGATGACGGCGTCCAGCGAGACATGGTGTTGGCCGTCTCCGAGCAAGGCCAGCCGGGCAGCGTTGATAGCCTTGACGGCACCCATGGCGTTGCGCTCGATGCAGGGTATCTGCACCAGGCCGCCAATGGGGTCGCAAGTAAGCCCCAGGTTGTGTTCCATGCCGATTTCGGCGGCGTTCTCGACCTGGGCGGGCGTACCGCCCAGTACAGCGGCCAGTCCGGCCGCAGCCATCGAACACGCTACCCCGACTTCTCCTTGGCAGCCTACCTCGGCGCCTGAAATCGACGCGTTCTTCTTGTACAGGAAGCCCACCGCCGCAGCCGTCAATAGAAAGTCGACCACGCCCTCTTCGCTGTATTCCGGAATGAACGTCTGGTAGTAACGCAGCACGGCTGGCAGAAGACCAGCGGCGCCGTTTGTCGGCGCCGTGACCACCTGACCGCTGGCCGCATTTTCTTCGTTGACCGCCATGGCAAACAAATTGACCCAATCCATGGCAAACAGCACATCATGATTGCCGGCACTGCGCTGCAACTCGCGGTATAGCGCTGGGGCGCGGCGCCTGACGCGCAAGCCGCCAGGCAGTAACTGGTCGGCCTGCTGATTGTTCAGGCCACAGCCGCGGTCTATGCAGGCATTCATGATGGCAGCGATACGGGCCAGTCCTTGCCGTACTTCGGCGGCAGGTCTGATGATGGACTCATTGGCCATCATCAGTTGCGCCACGGACAAACCTGTTTGCTCGCAAAGCGCCAGCAGTTCGTTGCCGGTGGAGAAAGGATAGGGCACCGGCTCGTGCAGGGGTACGGATTCGTCCGAATCGGGAGAGTCCAGCGCGCGTATGAAGCCGCCGCCTATGGACACATAGCGTCCGGTGCTGACGATGCCCTGGTCGGCATCAAGGGCCTCGAAGCGCATGCCGTTGGGATGCTCCACCATGGGCCGGATACGATAGGAAAATGCCTGTTCCGGATCAAACGATATCGCGTGTTCGCCCCATAAGCGCAAGGTGCCGCTGCGGGCTACTTCATCCAACAGCCGGGGAATATCGGACGGCACGACGGTATCGGGCGCCAGGCCCATAAGGCCCAGCATAATGCCCATATCGGTGCCGTGCCCGCGACCGGTTTCGGCCAGAGAGCCAAACAGCTCTATCTTGATCGCCGATACCGCGTTCAGGGAGCCGCGCTGGTGTAGATCACGCGCGAAATGACGCGCGGCACGCATCGGGCCAACGGTATGCGAGCTGGAAGGACCTATGCCGATCTTGAAGATGTCAAATACGGAAAGTGCCACGGCGCCGCCTCGCAAGCTATCAGTGCCCTATTCTAGCGCGCCGGATCCTCGCTTGTTAAACGCCGTCGCGCTCCGGCGCCCATTGCAAGGCGCCTTCTATCGAAGTCAGGGCTTCCAGAGGTGACTGCTTGCGGAAGGCCGAAGGCGGCATGCCAACTTGCTGGCGAAACGCATGAGAAAAGTTGGCGACGCTGGAAAACCCGACCTCCCGCGCGATCACCGCCACGGGCAGAGATGTCTGTGTCAGCAAACGCTGGGCGCGTCGCATGCGCTCTTCGCGCAGGTACTGGGGTAGTGTCATGCCTGTGCCCAGACGAAGCGCGCGAGATAGGCGCTTCTTGCTGGTTTGCAACTTGTCGGCAAGCTCGCCCAGTTGGGGCGGGTTGGAAAGGTCGGTCACCAGCATCTGTTTCATCATACGAACCAGATACTGATCTACGGGTTCCCCGGGCTGGGGCTGAGCGGACACGGATTGCAACATAAGGCGGCAACAGGCGGGAACCTGATGGCCCCTTATATAACGTCAACTTACAACGTTAAAGGGCCGGCCGATATTTGTCCACGCAAGGCGTCGAAAATTGACGAAGCTTGACGATGTGCCCAAAGGTTCAAGACAGACGGAAGTCGCCACCTGACTCGGGGCCGGTCGCCGTCTGCGCCAGCGCTTCCGCGAGCATGTTGCGCACATTGTCCAGATCGTTGCGCAGGGCCTGGAGCTCGGCGCCGGAAAGGCGCACAGCGGCGTCCTGGTCGTGCGGCACGTCGTTCAGGTCGCCCAGGCGATTGCGGGCACCCGCAATGGTGAAGCCTTGCTCGTAAAGAAGATCGCGTATGCGGCGTATCAGCAAGACCTCGTGATGCTGATAGTAGCGGCGGTTGCCGCGACGCTTGACCGGCTTGAGCTGGGTGAACTCTTGCTCCCAGTAGCGCAGCACATGCGGCTTCACCCCGCAAAGGTCGCTGACTTCGCCGATGGTGAAATAACGCTTGGCGGGAATGGGGGGCAGATTGACGGGGGTTTCGGTAGTGCTCATGTGCATGCTTACTTCGTTTCAGCTGCGGGCTTGCCCGCGAGTTCGACGACGCTTTTTAGCTTTTGACTGGCGTGGAAAGTAACCACCCGACGAGCGGCGATGGGAATAACTTCACCCGTTTTGGGGTTGCGGCCCGGACGCGGCGGTTTGTTGCGAACCTGAAAATTGCCGAAACCCGAAAGCTTGACCTCTACGCCACGCGCCAGCGAATCGCGGATCTCTTCGAAAAACGTGTCGACGATATCTTTGGCTTCGCGCTTGTTCAGCCCTACGCGCTCGAACAGCATCTCGGCAAGCTCGGCCTTGGTAAGGGTACGGTCGGCATTCATCAGTAGTTTGCTCCTTAAGCTCTCTGGCGCACACGGTGGGCACTGACCAACGCTTCGAGTAGCCGCGCAAGGCACTGCTCGACCGTGGCATCATCCAGTGTCGCGTCGCGGTCTTGCAGCCAGAATCGGAAAGCCATGCTGGTCTCGGCGGCGCTGGACGACTTGTCGCGCCATACATCGAACAGTTTAATGTCTCTGACGATGCCAAGGGTAGCATTAGAACGAACCGTTTGCGTAAGTGTATCCAACAAATCCTGATACGAAACGTCCCGATCCGCCAATACAGCGAGGTCGCGTATGACGATGGGTTGCCTTGATACCTCTGCCGGTGTCGGCAGGGGCACTGTGGAAATCGCGTCCACATCGACTTCGAACACCACCGGGGCTTGCGCCAGGTCGGCCTGCTGCGCCCAGCGCGGATGGATTTCGCCGAGCCAACCTATGGGTTGTCCGTCTAGCAGCAGGCGCGCCGAGCGTCCGGGGTGCAGCGCCGGATGGGTATCGGGCACGCACACCAAGCCTTGGGCACGCACGCCCAGCAGCGCTTCCACGTCTTTCTTCATGTCATAGAAGTCGACCGGACGGGCTGGTACGGCCCACTGCTCTTCCAGCGCCGGCCCCCAGGCAGCGCCAGCCAGGCGCTGCGGCTGGCTTACACCTGCCACCGAGAGGTCGCCATCGGCGCTTTGCGCATCGCGCATGAAGACTCGCCCCAGTTCAAACACCCGCACCCGGCTTTGCTTGCGATTGGCATTATGAACAATATTGGCTAGCAAGCCGCCAATCAAACTGGAGCGCATCACAGCCAGTTGACTGGCGATGGGGTTGAGCAAGCCGATAGGGTGGGCGTTGCCAGCCAGATCACGTTCCCAGGCTTCCTCGACGAACGAAAAATTGATGACTTCCTGATAGTCCAGGCCGGCCATGCGAGCGCGCAACAGGTGGGGCCCGCGCTGCACCTCGGGCACGGCCAGCATCCGGGCCGGCGCCACTGGCGGCAGATCGGGGATGCGTTCGAAGCCATAGATGCGGGCAACTTCTTCGATGAGGTCTTCTTCAATGAAAAGATCAAAGCGGTATGTGGGCGGCGTCACCACAAAAACGTCGCCCTCCTCCACCTCGTGGACCAAGCCCAGGCTGGAGAAAATGCGTTCGACTTCGGCGCGATCCACCGGCACGCCCAGCACGCGGCGACATCTTTCCAGGCGCATGCGTACCGGCTCGCGGGCGGGCAGCTTGATGACCTGGTCGTCCAGCGGACCGACCTGCCCGCCGCAAATGTCCACCAGCAAGCGCGTCATGCGCTCGAGATGCTCGGTGACGGATGCGAAGTCGACCCCGCGCTCGAAGCGATGACTGGCTTCAGAGCTGAACTTGTAGCGACGCGCCTTGCCCATGATGGCCTCGGGCCACCAGAACGCCCCTTCCAGATAAATATCGGTGGTGTCCAGCGTGACAGCAGTAGCTTCGCCGCCCATGATGCCAGCCATGCTTTCCACGACGTCGCCGGCCGCAATAATGCCCACGTCGGGTGTGAGGTTCACCGTCTGGCCATTGAGCAGCTCCAGCGTCTCGCCTTCACGCGCCCAGCGCACCGTCAAACCGCCCTGGATGCGGCTCAGGTCGAACACATGGGTGGGTCGGCCCAGCTCCAGCATGATGTAGTTGGAGATGTCGACCAGCGCCGATATAGAGCGCTGACCCGCGCGCTCCAGGCGCGCCTTCATCCAGTCGGGCGTGGCTGCCCGCGCGTTGACACCGCGGATGACGCGACCGGCAAAGCGGCCGCAAAGGTCGGGCGCTTGCACCGTAACCGGCAAGCGATCATCCAGCGTTACGGGGACGGGCTCGAACCGGGGTACGCTGAGCGGCGCGCCGGTAAGCGCCGCCACTTCGCGGGCCACACCCAGCATGGACAGGCAATCCGCCCGGTTAGGTGTCAGCTTGAGCGTAAAAACGGTTTCGTCCAGATCGAGCGCATCGCGCAGCGACTGGCCAACCTTGGCGTTCTCGTCCAGTACCAGCAAGCCCGCATGATCTTGCGACAAACCCAGCTCGCGGGCCGAGCACAGCATGCCGGCGGAGGCCACGCCCCGCATCTTTGCCGTCCCGATCTTCATGCCACCGGGGAGCTCGGCGCCCACGCGTGCCAGGGGCACTTTGATGCCGGCGGCCGCGTTAGGCGCGCCGCATACGATCTGCAAAGGTTCGCCCGAGCCGTCGTCGACCTGGCAAACCCGCAGCTTGTCGGCATCGGGATGCGCGGCGATTTCGGTGATTTGTGCCACCACCACCCCGGAAAACGGCGGCGCTGCCGTGGCGGTCTCTTCGACCTCCAGCCCGGCCATGGTGAGCCGGTGCGACAAGGCATCGGTATCCAGGTCGGGATTTACAAAAGCGCGTAGCCAGGACTCAGGTAATTGCATAGTGATCTCGTCAGATGAAGGCGTTAACTGGTTTCAGCGATTGAACTGGCGCAGAAAGCGCAAGTCGCCTTCAAAGAACTGTCTTAAGTCGTTGACGCCGTAGCGCAGCATGGTAAGGCGCTCGAGGCCCGAACCGAACGCAAAGCCAATGTAGCGCTCGGGATCGAGGCCGAAGTTGCGAACCACTTGCGGATGAACCTGGCCCGAACCGGAGATCTCCAGCCAGCGCCCCTGATTGGGGCCGGAGGTGAACATCATGTCGATCTCGGCGGAGGGTTCGGTGAACGGAAAGAACGACGGGCGGAAACGCACCGACAGATTGTCCGTCTCGAAGAAGGCGCGCAGAAAATCTGTGTAGACGCCCTTCAGGTCAGCAAACGAGATGTCTTCGGCGATCCACAAGCCTTCGACCTGGTGAAACATGGGTGAATGGGTAGCGTCGCTGTCCACCCGATAGGTGCGCCCCGGCGCGATCACCTTGATCGGCGGCTTGTGCATGCGGGCATAGCGCACCTGCATCGGACTGGTGTGAGTGCGCAGCAACAGGGGCAGGCCCTGGCTGTCTTGCATGTCGACGTAGAACGTATCCTGCATGGAACGGGCCGGATGGTTCTCCGGGTTGTTCAGCGCCGTGAAGTTGGTCCAGTCGTTCTCGATCTCGGGGCCGTCGGCCACGTCGAAACCTATGGAGCGGAAAATCGCCTCGACCCGTTGCCAGGACTGAATGACAGGATGGATGCCGCCCATGGCCCTGCCCCGTCCCGGCAGCGTGACATCAATGGTCTCTGCGGCAAGCCGCTTTTCCAGTTCGGCCTGCGCAAGCTCGGCGCGGCGGGCAGTCAGTGCGCCTTCGATTTGCTGCTTGAGCTGATTGATGCGCGCGCCCTCGGCTTTCTTCTGCTCAGGGTCCAGAGCAGCCAGGCCCTTGAGCAGCGTGGTCAGAGCCCCCTGCTTGCCAAGAAACTTGGCTTTGGCGTTTTCGAGCGCAGCGGCGTCGGGCGCCTGCGCAAATTGTTCTTGAGCCTGGACGAGCAGGTTATCGGCCGTAAGAGTCATGATGTCGCTTTTCCAAATGCAAACGGAGCCCCACAGAGCCCCGTTTGCAGCAAAACAGAATCGAAATCGATCAAGCAGCCAATGCGGACTTGGCTTGAGCTACCACGGCTGCGAAGCCGGCTTTATCGTTAACGGCCATGTCGGCCAGTACTTTGCGATCCAGTTCAATCGAGGCCTTTTTGGTGCCGGCGATAAACACGCTGTACGACACACCCAATTCGCGGCAGGCCGCATTGATACGGGTGATCCACAGGGCGCGGAAAGTACGCTTCTTGTTGCGACGATCGCGGTAGGCATATTGCCCCGCTTTCATGACCGCCTGTTTGGCGATCCGGAATACATTACCGCGGCGACCGCGATAACCTTTAGCTGCTTTAATTACTTTTTTGTGACGGGCACGGGCAGTAACGCCGCGTTTTACGCGAGGCATAGTAGTTCTCCGTTAATCAAGCGAAAGGCAGCATTGCCTTGACCGAGGCGACGTCTGCGTCGTGCACCGCGGTTGAACCGCGCAGTTGGCGCTTGTTCTTGGTTGTCTTCTTGGTGAGGATGTGGCGTTTGAACGCGTGACCTCGCTTGATGGAACCACTACCACGAACCTTAAAGCGCTTGGCAGCGCCTTTTTTGGTTTTCATCTTAGGCATGAGTAACTCTGTAATTTATGAACGCAGGTGGCCCCCAAACAAACTGGCAGCGCTTGCATAACCCGACTATTCACTTATTGGTTTCGCGGATTTAAGCCGGTTTAACTGTTCCGCCCCTTTAAACCGCGAAGGCTAGTCTCTTTGGCGTAGCGCCAACGAGAAAGCCATTGATTATACGACGATAGTTAAAGCCTTGTCTAACGACTTTTGCATGGGCGGTCAGCCCCAAGGCTGGCGGTATTGTATCGCTTCGGCAATATGCACGCCGCGTATCTGGCGCTGGGCGCATAAATCTGCCAGGGTGCGTGCCACCCGCAAAACTCGGTGCCCCACCCGTGCCGACCAGTGCCAGCGCAGCATTGCCTGACGCAGCAAGGCAGCGGCGTCCCGATCCAGCACGCAGTGCCGTTCGATGTCATCTATGCGCAACATGGCATTGCAACAGCCCTGACGGCGTAATTGTCGTTCACGACACTGGGCCACCCGGCTGCGCACCACCCCCGAGCTCTCTCCAGCTGCCTCGTCCATCCAATCCACTTGCGTGGTTGGCAGCGCAATCTGCAGATCGATGCGATCCAGCAAGGGGCCGGAAAGCCTGTTGCGGTATTTATCTACCTGGTCCGGCAAACAGCGGCAGCGCATGCTGGCATGGCCGAGCCAGCCGCAAGCGCAGGGATTCATCGCGGCAACCAGTTGGAAGCGTGCAGGAAAAGTCAGCGTGCGCGACGCCCGGGCGATGGACACGCTGCCGGTCTCTAGCGGCTCGCGCAGCGATTCCAGAACGTTGCGTTGAAAATGAGGCAGTTCATCCAGGAAAAGTACAACACGGTGCGCCAGGCTTATTTCGCCAGGCCGGGGACGGGCGCCACCCCCCACCAGCGCCGGCAGCGAAGCCGAATGGTGCGGCGCGCGAAAAGGGGGCAGGTCGCTATAGCCTTGATCCGTGCCGTTCAAACTGGCAAGAGCAGCCACCTCGAGCGCATGGTCGACGGTAAGCCTGGGAAGTAAGCCCGGCAGCCGATGCGCCAGCATGCTTTTGCCGGTACCCGGCGAGCCCGACATCAGCAGGCTATGGGCACCGGCAGCCGCGATCTCCAAGGCACGCCGCGCCAGCGGCTGACCCCGCACATCGGCCAGACACAACAAGGGGGTGGGACTGGGCCCGGCACAGTGCCGCCCCTGCGCTTGCTGCAAGACCGAACTGCCACAGAAGTGCTCTACGGTTTCAACCAGGGTGGCAGCCGCCAGTACAGTCAGCCCAGGCACATTTGCCGCCGTATCCGCACAGCCCGGCGGCAGAACCAGGATGGCGTCCGGATCGCTGCGCGCCACGGCCAGCGCAATGGCCAGCGGCGCGCCTACGGCGACGATGGCTCCGGTAAGAGAGAGTTCGCCGGCAAACACATAGCGGCGTAGGTCGGGCGCAGCACCAGCGGAGTCGACGGCAGGCACCTGACCAGAGGCCAGCAGCACCCCCAAGGCGATCGGTAAATCGAATCGGCCGGACTCTTTGGGCAGGTCTGCCGGCGCCAGATTTACGGTGATGCGCCCCGCCGGGAAGTCAAAACCACTGCTGATGATCGCGGAGCGCACGCGTTCGCGGCTTTCGCGCACCCCGGTATCGGGCAGGCCGACCACATGAAAGGCCGGCAGACCAGGTCCGACGTGGACTTCCACCCGAACAGCGAAAGCCTGTAGGCCGCAGAGCGCCCGGCTGGCCAATACGGCTAACGACATCACATACTCCCGGCATATGCTGGTTGCAGCGGAACCAGACCAGAACGAGTATGCGTGGAAGCGATCCTTGCCGGACCGCTTATGCCGTATTTTGTCGCTGCGCAGTACTACTTAAGGAACCGGGTCGATGGATGGGCCGGCTTCCAACGGCGTATCGGGCCGCCCTTCCAGGGCCTGCACTCGAGATTCAAGGGCCGTGATGCGGGCTAGCGCGCGCTCCAGCAATTGCGCCTGTACATCGAACTCTTCCCGCGTGACCAGATCAAGCCGTGAAAACGTTTGAGCCATCATGGCCTTGACGTTGCGTTCTATGTCGGCGGCCGGCGTCTTGGCTATAAGCTCCGACATATTTCTTTGAAAGTCTTCGAACCAATCGTTTCGGGTGACCATCGCACTCTCCGTGTAAGCAAGGCCTTAGTGTAAAGAAAAAACGGGGCCCGCAGGCCCCGTTCTGTGTGGCGTCGTCACGACGCTGCCATGATCGGGCGATCAGGACTTGACTGTCGTGTTCGGTGGCGTGGTGCCTTCAGTACGGCCCTCTGCCAGCGAATCCTGGATCGCCTTGTCGGCCTTGGCGGCCCCTTCCTTGATCGAGTCGCCCATCTCGCCGGCCTTCTGCGCCGCGCTGTCCTTCAAGGCGACGGCTTTCTCGGAGATGGTGTTGGCGGCCTGCTTGGCAGACTCGCTGAACTCCGAGCTGCTCGACGACGATGGCGCGGGCGTTGTGTCGGGTGCGGGCGTTCCGTCAGGCGCCGCATCAGGCGTCATGGACGAGTCTGGCGTAGGCGACGTGTCGGGTGCAGCACCTGGCGTAGGCGCCGATTCTGGTGCCGTGTCGGGCGACGGCGACGGTGCCGGCATCGGCGGAGGTGTGGTGGCTGGAGCATCAGCCCCCGGCGCTGTGGTGGGCGGGGCGTTGGTGTCTTCGCTGTCGGAGCATGCAGCCAGCAGGCCCATAGAGGCCACCATAGCAATAACGGCTAAATGTGTACGAGTCTTTTTCATGGAATTCCTCTCTTGTCCAAAGTCGCGAGATGTTGCTTGCTGACCCCGATGCGACTAGCGGTTCAGCAGCGAGCCGGTTACAACTTGCCTGGTAACAATTCTAGCCAGCACGCCAGCCTTCTCCCCTGCCCTCGTGTAAATCCTGATTTCAGCGATTCCTGGTTTTTGTTCCGCATTTGGCCGGACGACGTGCAGGCGTAAGGGTTTACGCCGAAACGCCCAATTGACAGCAGCAAACACAAGGATACAAAAGCGGCGCCACACGGTCGTCTTGTTACAGTTTTGTGCACGTCAGGCGCGAGATGCGGGCATGTGGTGCACGCTCGCGAGCGATGCACCAACAATGTGCACGACCCTGCCCTCTCCGTCAGAGCGCTCCCACGCAGTGGGCGCCGCCGCAACTTGGCATAGCTATTGCGTAAACCAGGGCATCACTGTCAAGAGGAGTCGCAATGAAGCTGACCACAGCCATCATCAAGCCGTTCAAGCTGGACGAGCTGCGCGAGGCGCTGTCTGCAATGGGCATACAGGGCAT
>JADKLW010000105.1_pt4 | contig 32850 bp, 30 predicted proteins | sample 8641881 | NCBI WGS metagenome assembly JADKLW01 (sample SAMN16272185, study PRJNA661076) | feces metagenome | isolation source: fecal sample from diarrhoea affected cattle B | host: Bos taurus | place: South Africa: Lokaleng Village, Mahikeng | collected 2019-09 | reverse complement strand
AAAATATTCAAAGAGACTTGTCGGATAGATTGGGGAATGAGGGCCGCTGAACTGTATGATTTTATCCGCGGCTTATCGCCCTATCCGGCGGCATGGACAGAACTGTGCGGGGACGGGAGTGATCAACCGCTGCGGGTAAGACTTTTCGCAAGTGAGCTGATCAGTGAGTTAATCAGAGGCAACGCAGATAACTTACCTGCAGGTACCATCCGGACAGACAACAAAACATTTCTTGATGTAGTGGTACATGATGGGTTCATCCGCATCACAGATCTTCAGTTATCAGGCAAGAAAAGGATGAAAACAATCGATTTTCTAAACGGATACGCGTTCCCTGAAGATGCCCGTTTCAGCTGACATCACCATTTGTAATTCAACCCGAAGCTAAGCGTCTGATTCACCTGCCAGTATTGATAATCAGGGTCGGCAGGCACTCCGTCATCGTACCTTACATTCACATATACACGTGTAGAAAAAGCATTGCTCAATGCCATATTCAGTCCGTTCTCGAACTCAGACATCACTTTCTCGTAACTGGTAAAGTAGCTCAGGCGTGAGTCCCAGGTAATGTAGCGTGTGATATCGTATTTCAGTATGGAAGTGATAGTGGAACCGATATCCATAAGTGACCTTTTGCCCTCGGGGATACCATATCGTTTCACATCGACAGATTTATTCCCCACATATTTGTAGTTAACAGAAATCGGCGCTAAGGCCAGTGTCCATTTCACTCCGCGATGGCGTACCTTCTCCGATCTTTTATTCAGCTCATATTTCAAACCAATACCGGCATTCACATATAAAGGAGCAAGAAATGAAGATCTTATATCATTTGAGTTGGGATGATAATTATTGAACAACTGTGATTTCGCCTCCATGTTGGTGGAGTAAGACCATCCTTTTGCAAAGGCATTCACCCCAAAGTCACCATAATAACGAATCAGGTCGTCACCGATGCGATAGCTCCTCACTGAATCTTCCGGTGCATTAAACAGGGATAAGCGCCACTCGAGTGTATTATTGAACCTTATTTTCTCTTTCTGATAGTTTGCCCTGACGACATGATAATTATTGAAATTAAGATTGTTTGTTCCCCCTTTATGCCAGTTGTTGGAGAAAAAATTCTGCGCAAACTGGAAGGAGTGTTCACCGCTACGTACCCAATATTTGCGGTCGATGGATGTCACATCCACACCGGGTGCATCCAGTGAATAGGTTGTTTCTGTTTTCAACAATTCACGGAATGGGTTAAAGGTCTCTCTCACAATCTCATCACTACTTTCCACACGGGGAATGGAGTCAAAATCGAGGATGGAATATTTTATCTTGTCTGGATAATTCCTGTAATAATCACGTCGCACGTTTTGCACAAAATCAGCATGTTGCAATGCAGGAGCGTAAGTTTTCTCCAGTGGAATAAGTATACCTTTCTCAGAATCTTCACCCAAGGGATAGAAGGAGAGATCGCGGGGCAGCATTTTGCCGGTATAGATCATCGGCAGAAAGAGCGGGTTATAAAAAAGGGTGTCACGAAATGTCAACCCGTGTAATGAAGCCATATTGGTATTCATCACAGGAAGCTGTAATATCCCGCGCTCATTTCTCATATAGATTGAATCGAGTGGGTTTATGTAGATGAGCGAGTCGCTTTGTTCAGGTTGTGCAAGAAGTATGCGCTGAGGTGAGATGATCACAGGCAGACTATCCTGTGGGTTATTGGTTATTGCGGGTGCAACTGTTTGTATGTTATGCCGGGGTGCTGTACGCTGTTCAATCTGTCTGCTTACATCGGTTATATTTTGAAACAGATCCATGCTGTCCAAAACCTGCAGTGGTTCTGATACAACATTTACTGTGCCGTGGTTCTCTGAGGCCATGGCGAAAAATGAAAAAACAGATAAAATCAAAGGGAGGACTATTCGTTTCATAATCAATATTTGGTTGGAAAGGAGATAGAATTTTTTATCACAAGAAATTAAATTCGCTATCGCATTCTTCCGAACAACAAAGATATAAAAAAAGTTCCAGATATAATAAGTGGCTGACAAAACCTTTCCTGCAATTAATCTGTTATTTAAACATTGTTTGATATAAAATGGCCATGCATTGCAATCGGACGAACTATTTTATTTACTTTTGTTTTATGTCTGCGCAGACAAATGCGTTGAGCAATCATTGAACAGATTTCTTACAACAAATATTAATTTCAGAACGAAATGAAAAAATTATCCTTCTTTGTATTGATTGTTGCCGGTGCTTTATTGCTCACAGGCTGCCAGGGTTATAACAGGATGGTTGAGAAACAGGAAGCTGTCACAGCGCAGTGGGGAAATGTACAAAACGCCTATCAGCGTCGTGCAGACCTTATTCCCAATCTGGTTAACACGGTGAAAGGTTATGCAACCCATGAACAGGAAACATTTACACAGGTGACTGAGGCACGTGCAAGAGCCACACAGACAAACATCAACCCAGAGAACCTCACAACCGAGAGTCTGCAGGAGTACCAGCAGGCACAAAATCAACTGAGTCAGGCGCTGGGCAGGTTGTTGCTGATACAGGAAAACTATCCTGAGCTCAAAGCGAACCAGAACTTCCTTGCTTTGCAGGATGAGCTGGCAGGAACAGAGAACAGGATCTCGGTAGAACGTAACAAATTCAATCAGATAGCACAGGACTACAACTCTTACATCCGCAAGTTCCCGCAGGTGATTTATGCCAAATGGTTCAAGTTTGAGTCGAAGGCCTATTTTGAAGCGGTGCCGGAGGCGCAAACGGCACCACTGGTTGAGTTTTAATATAATTACAGCTGCATCATGATGACCAGGGAAGAACTGAATCTTATCTCGGATGCGATCAGAAGCGCGGAAAGCCACACCTCCGGAGAGATACGTGTCTGCATCGCCAGGAGATGTGATGGAGATCCGCTGAAGGCTGCATACATCAAATTTCACAAAATGAAGATGGAGAACACTCAACTACGTAATGGGGTTCTTATCTACCTTTCTCCCACCGATCATAAAGCTGCCATACTGGGTGATAAAGGAATCAATGAGATGGTGCGCAACGATTTCTGGGACGACGCACTGGAAGAGATGCTTGCCTGTTTCAGGAGAGAAGAGATCACAGATGGAATCTGCAAGGGTGTGGGCAAAGTGGGAGAACTGATAAAAACACTCTATCCCATTTCTGACAATGATATAAACGAACTAAGCAATGAAGTTATTCTGGAAGAGTAGATTCTTTCTTATTTACATAATCTTGTATATCACTCCGGGAGTGTCGGCACAGGATATTCCCGAGCCGATGGTTCCCTACCGGCTGGTGAACGATTTTGCCGGGATCTTCTCATCTGTCGAAAATGAAGCGCTGGAGCAGAAGCTACTCGCTTATAACGACTCCACTTCCACGCAGATTTATGTTGTCACCGTGAGTGATCTGGGTGGTTATCCCGCATCAGATTACTCATTCCGTCTTGGTGAACAGTGGGGTATCGGCCAGAAGAGCAAGAATAACGGAGCAGTGATACTGATCAAACCCAAGGTAGACAATAGCAGAGGGCAGGCATTTATCGCTCCCGGCTATGGGCTGGAAGCACGCATCAACGACGCTTACGCAGGACGTATTGTGCGTAATGTAATGATTCCATATTTCGCTGAGAATGATTATTTCGGTGGTGTCAATGCTGCTATCGATGTAATGATCGAGCGTCTTTCGGGTGAGTTCACTTCAGATGAGACCGACGAAGAGGGTGTGCCGGTTTTTGCAATCATCATCATCATCATCGGCATCATCATTTTGATTGCTGTCTTTTTCGGTGGAGGCGATCAGCATATTGATGGCGACGGACATCGCAACAGCAGTGGCCCCATCTTTTTCCCACCTGTTATCGGGGGTGGCAGAAGAGGAGGAGGCTTTGGCGGTCTTGGCGGCGGTGGCTTCGGTGGCGGCGGTTTCGGCGGTTTCGGTGGCGGCGGTGGTGGTAGTTTCGGTGGAGGTGGTGCCGGGGGAAGCTGGTAGTATGATGAGAGAGCTTATCACCATCCTTGGACCGACAGCCTGTGGCAAGACCACTTTTGCCACACAACTGGCACATGCACTCAATGGTGAGATACTAAGTGCCGACTCCCGTCAGATATACAGGAAGATGGATATAGGAACGGGTAAAGACCTCTCGGAGTATACTGTTCACGGGAGTGCTATTCCCTATCATCTGATCGATATCCGCGAGCCGGGGGACAAGTACACGCTCTTCGATTATCAACACGATTTTCATGCAGCTTACAACGATATACTGAGCCGGGAGAAAAGGCCCGTCCTGTGTGGAGGTACCGGTCTCTATATTGAATCGGTGTTGAAAGGATATCATCTGCCCGATGTGCCGGCTGACACTGAATTGAGAAGATCACTCGAAAACAGGTCTCTGGAAGAGCTCACCCATATCCTGCAGAGGTACCGCCCACTGCATAACACCACCGACACAGATACAAAGAAGAGAGCTATCCGTGCTATCGAGATTGCCGATTACCAGTCGAAAAATCAATCCTCAGCCTGCGCATTTCAGCCTATCGAGAGTACAATCCTGGGGCTGCGCATCGACCGTGACTTACGCCGTGATAAGGTCACCAAACGACTGAAATCACGCTTGCAGGAGGGAATGATTGAAGAGGTAAAGCAGATCATCGATTCGGGTGTTGCGCCGGATGACCTGATCTATTACGGCCTTGAATACAAATATGTGACACTCCATGTGCTGGGAGCTATCAGCTATAAAGAGATGTTCACACAACTGGAGACAGCCATCCATCAGTTTGCCAAGAGGCAGATGACCTGGTTCAGAGGTATGGAGCGGCGTGGCTTCACCATTCACTGGATAGAGTCAACTCTTCAGCCGGAGCAGAAACTGGAGCAGGCATATTCTTTCATCAGAAAGTAAGAAATTCACCGAAAAAATTGTATTTTTGTCATCCGGACAGTGATGTATCTCTCTGCTTGAAACGCAGGATGCACTAAAAAAAACCCATTTTATACATTTATATCAATGATCAAAGGAACATTTCCCGTTGAGAAATTTGAAACACTCGAAACACCTTTCTATTATTACGATATGGAGTTGTTGCGGGAGACACTCAACACGATAAAGAAAGAGACTGAGAACAAACCTTTTCACATTCACTATGCCATCAAAGCAAATGATAACCCCCGCATATTAAAAGAGATCGCATCTTACGGGTTTGGCGCTGACTGTGTAAGCGGTAATGAGATTCTGCGGGCGTTAGAGTGCGGTTTTTCAGCAGCGAAAATCGCTTTTGCCGGTGTAGGTAAAACAGACAGGGAGATTCATATCGGACTCGATAACGATATCTTCTGTTTTAATGTAGAATCACTTCCTGAGCTGGAGGTGATAAACACTCTTGCTTCGGAAAAAGGTAAAAAAGCACGTGTGGCACTTCGTATCAACCCTAACGTGGATGCACATACCCACAAATACATCACTACCGGCCTGAACGAGAACAAATTTGGCATCAATGAGCAGGATTTACCTGAGATAGTGAATATCATCACTTCCTCTGACCATATCGAATTTATAGGTATACACTTTCATATAGGTTCACAGATTACCGATCTCTCTGCTTTCGAGGATCTATGCGTGAAAGCACTGGAACTGCAGGAATGGTTCAACAAACAGGGTATCAGGCTGCCTGTAATCAATGTAGGCGGTGGATTGGGTATCAATTATCACCACCCGAATCATTGTCCGATGGCCGACTTTGAATCCTATTTTCGTCTATTCGGTAAATATCTCAAACTACAGGATGATCAAACTCTTCATTTCGAGCTGGGGCGCTCAGTGGTGGCACCCTGCGGCTCACTGATTGCCCGTACAACCTTTGTCAAGGAGGGACTGCAAAAGAAATTCCTCATCGTTGATGCAGGCATGACCGATCTGATTCGTCCGGCGCTCTATCAGGCGTTCCACCATATTGAGAACATAAGCTCAAATGAAGCCTACACCCCCTACGATGTGGTCGGGCCTATCTGTGAGTCGAGTGATGTGTTTGCCGAGGGGATGATGCTGAACCTGGCCCGGAGGGGTGATCTGGTCGCTATTCGTTCAGCAGGAGCCTATGGAGAGACGATGGTATCGACATACAACTGCCGCGAGATTCCCGCAGCTCACTTTTCTGATTCACTTTAATAATTATCCGAAAAATGGATTTAGCCTATTCTCCCTTCTCTCAATTCACACTGGTTGAGTGCCTTCTGGGAGGTTCATTACTTTTATTCTTCCTGATTCAATTGCTGTTCTATCTTGTTCTGTACAGGAAGCCATTTATTTATGAGAGAAAAAGAAAAGTGACTTCTGTGACCGAGGATGAGCTGCCCGGCATTTCAGTGATCATCTCATCGAAAAACAATTCAGAGGAACTTGAAAAAAACCTGCCTTTCATCATGGAGCAGGATTATCCCAAATTTGAAGTGATTGTGGTGAACTGTGGCTCATCGGATGAAACTGATATGGTTCTCAAGGCTGCAGAACAAAAATATCCACAGCTCTATCACACCTATGTTCCTGCTGAATCCGATGGCGTAAATGAAAAAAAACTGGCGCTCACTTTAGGCATCAAAGCGGCAAAGAATGAGATACTCCTCTTCACGGAAGCCTTTTGCCGTCCGGGCACCCCACGGTGGATCAGAGAATACGGGAAAGAGTTTCTGCAGGGTAGAGACATTGTCCTGGGATACAGCAGACTGAACATAGAAAAGAAAGTGTTCATGGAAAAATTCATTCATTTCGACAATCTCATCCATCACCTTAAATTCATTTCCATGGCGCTGGCTCGTAAACCGTTCATGGGTATCGGACGGAATATGGCATACAAGAAAGCACTTTTTTATAGCAACAAAGGGTTTTCACCTATTTTGAATATTGAGGGTGGTGAGGATGATCTATACATCAACAGGATAGCGCAGGGAAAGCAGACAGGCGTTGTGATTACACCGGATAGTATGACTGATACCAATGGCATCGATAGTTTTCATACATGGAGATCAATAAAATCAAGATATCTCTATACGAAACAGTTCTACAATGGTTTCGCCTATCATCTTCTTGGATTGGAGACTTTCACAAAGTATGCTTTTTATATTGCACTGCTCGGAGTAGTTGGTTTAGGGATTATGAACTCGGGCTACTACCTGGCGGGTTTTGCGCTGTTGCTGGCAATCATACGGTTTTGTGTGCAGTTAGTCATCATCAACAAAAACAGTGCTACCTTCGACGGGGGGAGATACCATATCAATCTGTTATTTTTCGATCTGTTTCAACCTTTCAATAATCTGCGTTTCAGGAAATATGCCAACAGAAGAAACAACTCCAGACGCTGAGAACTGAAGGAAGGCGATTGCCATATTGACAGGTATCCACATCCATCATCAGAAAACGGGTTAAAACGGGTTAATCAGTTATTCTTTCCGTTAAAAGTGTTAAAAAACTTTTCATGACTATGAAAAAATGCACACTTTTTGTGTTACATTTGTTGTAATGAGACATAAAACAACTTCAACTCAACTTAACGAATATGAAAACAAGTAATACTAAAAATGTAATTGTTATCCTGCTGGTTGCTATCGTCAGCTCACTGGTTACATTAGCGGGATACAATATTATGATCAGGAACAACGGGAATCGATTTGCCGTTGGCACTTCCGACAAGGCTACCTCTGAGGAGATAGGAGCCATTGCTGATTCGTTTGATCAGGACCAGAACATCCTGCTTACAAACCTCACTACCTCTGATGGCTATCCCGATTTTACCGAGGCAGCATCACGTTCGGTGGATGGTGTGGTACATGTCAAAACGAAATCTATCAGCCAGCAACAATATATGAATCCATTTGATTTCTTCTTTGGATTTGGCGACAGGGGGCCCGCACAGCCACGCGAACAGGTTGGGTTCGGCTCGGGTGTCATCATCTCCAAAGATGGTTATATCATCACCAACAACCATGTGGTGGAGAATGCTACAGAGGTGTTGGTTTCGCTGAACGACAACAGGGAATTTACCGCGAAGGTGGTAGGTACAGATAAAATGAGTGATATTGCCCTGCTGAAAATTGATGGGACCGAGTTCCCCTACCTCACCTTCGGCAACTCCGATGCCTTGCAGGTTGGCGAATGGGTTCTGGCCGTAGGCAATCCGTTCAACCTCACCTCCACCGTTACGGCAGGTATTGTGAGTGCCAAAAACAGAGGCAATGTGATGGGTGGCGGACTGGGTATACAATCATTCATCCAGATTGATGCAGCTGTCAACCCGGGAAACAGTGGCGGAGCACTTGTCAATACACGTGGGGAACTGGTGGGTATCAACACCGCCATCTACTCACAGACAGGTAATTTTGCCGGATATGCTTTTGCCGTGCCCATCTCCATCGCAGGAAAAATAGCAGCCGACCTTAAGGAATATGGTGCTGTCCAGCGTGCTTACCTGGGTATCCAGGTTCCTAATATTGAAAATATCAGACGTGAAGATCCCGAGAAAGCACGTGAGCTCTCACAGATAAAAGGCGTGATGGTGGAAGATTTTGGCGAGAGAAGTTCGGCAAAAGCTGCAGGCATTCAGAAGGGTGATATACTTACAGCCATCAATAATGTACCTATCCGCAATTTCGCCGAGCTGCAGAGCCAGCTGAACAGGTTCAGACCGGGTGACAAGATAAGCGTGACTGTCGATCGCAATGGAAACAATCGTAATTTCAACGTGGAGCTGAAGAACGATGCTGGAAACACTGAAATTACACGCAGCACTGATCCTGTGAGCGCACTGGGAGCCACCTTTAAACCGGTACCTGAAGAGACCAAAAGAAAACTGGGTATATCCAGTGGTATTGAAATAGCGAGTGTGGACAACAACGGCCTTTTCAAAAAAGAGGGGATCAACAAAGGGTTCATCATCATGCGGATGAACAACACACCTGTGAACAGTGAGAGTGATGTGAACAGAATTATTGCTGCTACAAAAACACGGGAGGATAAAGTATTGCTTGTAGCAGGTTTTTATCCCAATGGCAGAACACAATATATTGCCATTGACCTGTCAGAAAAGGGATAGTAAGTTAAGTAAGGTTAATCCTTCACTTTTCAGTAACAAAAACAGAGTGAATTATGTTTGTATAGCAAAGGAATTAGGTATTTGCCGGGTTCCTTTGCTATATGTTTACTATAAGAGCTGTATTGACTGTTTTAACGAAAATATTTCGTACTTTTGCAACCCCTAAGAATTAATGAAAATTATCCAGTAGTATTATATAAATGAGACAACTAAAAATTACCAAATCAATCACCAATCGCGAAAGCGCATCCCTTGACAAGTATCTTCAGGAGATTGGTCGTGAAGACCTCATAACTGTTGAAGAGGAAGTGGAGTTAGCGCAGGCAATAAAGAAAGGTGATCGTCAGGCTTTAGAAAAGCTCACAAGAGCTAACCTCCGCTTTGTGGTGTCAGTGGCAAAACAATACCAAAATCAGGGATTGAGTTTGCCTGACCTTATCAACGAAGGCAATCTTGGTCTGATAAAAGCTGCAGAGAAATTCGACGAAACCAGAGGCTTTAAATTTATCAGTTATGCCGTCTGGTGGATCCGTCAATCGATACTGCAGGCACTGGCTGAGCAATCCAGGATTGTGAGGTTGCCTCTGAATCAGGTGGGCTCGCTCAACAAAATAAGTAAGGCTTTCCAGAAATTTGAACAGGAAAATGAGCGCAGACCTTCTGCAGAGGAGCTGGCGATTGAACTGGACATTTCTGTGGACAAGGTGACCGATTCACTCAAGGTTTCGGGACGTCACATTTCTATGGATGCCCCTTTCGTTGAGGGAGAAGACAACAGTCTGCTGGATGTACTGGTAAATGATGATGCTCCTATTGCAGATCGCAAATTAATCAATGAGTCACTTCAGAAGGAGATTGACAGAGCACTCTCCACACTTACCGAGAGAGAGAGTGACATCATCAAAATGTTCTTTGGTATCGGTTGTCAGGAGATGACACTGGAAGAGATAGGTGATAAGTTCCAGCTTACCCGCGAGCGCGTGCGTCAGATAAAGGAAAAAGCAATCCGCCGCTTGAGACAGGATTCCAGAAGCAAATTGCTAAAAAGCTATTTAGGTTAATTGTTCTTTATTTTTCCGGGGCCAAAAAAGGTGAAAACGTGGAAAAACGCCATATATAAGCGATTATTACTGTTTTATTGAAGAAAACAAAGAATATATAAAATTTAAGTTTTATATTTGCAATCTTAAGTTTATGTGCTAATTTAGAACAGATAAACTTCTTCAAGCGAAATAATTACATATTATATGGTAATTTTATCGAACATTTTTATAACGGAAACGTTATACATGGACCAATAAAAGTGCTAACTGAGTGCAGCAGCACTGAACAGAACAAAATAATATCGAGTTATTGTAACAAAAAAAATGTTTAATTAGAATTTAAATTTATGAAAAAGTTAAGTTTACTTTTATTTACTGCTCTTCTTGCTTTTAGCATTAGTGCACAGGAAGTACAGAACGTTTCTCAGGGTACAGTGTACCTTAAGAACAAAGCAAGTGACAACTGGTATATGGGAATCGGCGGCGGAACGAATATTTATTTCACCACAGGTGAGAATGATGCTGACGCCGGTTTAGGTGATCGCTTAGGTTGGATGGGACAGCTCGAATTCGGACGCTGGAATACTCCTAACTGGGGTGCACGTGTTGTGATTGACGGTGGTCATATCAAACATGTAAACAGCGATGTTACAGCACCATACGGCCCGGAAAAGAACTGGGTAGGCGGACATGTAGATTTGATGTACAACATCATCAACGCATGGGGTACATACAATCCTGACAGAGTATACAGCCTTATACCTTACATCGGTATTGGTTACATGTATGGTTTGAATGACGATTGGAAAAGACCTTTTCCTGACAATGATCTGTTCAAGAATCAAAACCAGACGCTTACATACAATGTAGGTTTGATCAACAACTTCCAGTTTTCCAACAGTATTGCTCTGTTCGTGGAATTAGGTTTCAGACTTACTGATGCCGGTTTCGACGGTACAAGCCCCGGAATTGGAGAATATATCGGATATGATGGTCTCTTCACCGGTACTGCCGGTTTCAAATTCGGTTTAGGTGGCAAACAAGGTTTCACACCTGCTGAATTGATGGACTACAACCTGATCAACGACCTGAACAGCCAGATCAACAGACTTCGCGCTGAAAACGAAGAGTTGAGCCTGAGACCAGAGTCTTGCCCGGAATGTCCTGAAGTACAGACAGTGGTAGCAGACGAATCAGTTTACGTTCCTAACGTAGTATTCTTCCGCATCAACTCGTCAACAATTGACAAAGGACAGCAAGTAAGCGTTTACAACACTGCTGAATACCTGAAAGCAAATGACAATGCAAAAGTAAACATCATTGCATACGCAGACGCACAAACAGGTACTCCCGATTACAACTTCGCATTGTCTGAAAGACGTGCAAGAGCCGTTGCTGATGCATTGACCAGCGAATACGGAATCGACAGCGATCGTATCTCAATTGACTGGAAGGGTGATACCGTACAGCCATATGCAGAAAACGACTGGAACCGTGTTGCTATCTTCTTTGTAGACTAACAACAGAGACAATATTTAAAAAGCATCCCGATCGTTATGATCGGGATGCTTTTTTTTGTTATATACCCTACCTTTCAGTTGAGCGGGAATGGTGTTTTCGGAAGCCCTACAGAGAGTGAAAACAGTAAGCTCTTACGCAGAGAGGGGTTATTCTTTGACATAGATGCGTTTCACACGCGGAGAGATGGATGTGAGTATCTCATAGGGTATGGTACCTATCGCGTCGGCAAGCACAATCACAGAGAGTCCTTCACCGAAGAGTATCACCGTGTCACCTTCGTTGGCCGGAATATCTGTCACATCTACCATGGTGAGGTCCATGCATACATTTCCTACGATGGGTGCGAGGTGCCCGTTGATAAGTACTTTTCCTTTCCTGTTGCCGAATTGTCTGTCCAGCCCGTCGGCGTAGCCAAACCGGATGGTAGCTATGCGTGCGTCACGATGCAGTATTTCTTTTCTTCCATAGCCGATGGTCTCGTTCGAGGAGATCTGTTTAATCTGTAATATGGTTGTCTTCAGCGTGCACACATTTTTCAATCCGCTCAAGCCACTGGCGCTGACACCGTAGAGTCCTATACCCAGGCGAGCCATATCCCATTCTGTTTCAGGAAAACGCTCCATCCCCGCGGAGTTGAGAATATGTTTGTAGAGCTTGTAATGTAACGCTTCTTCAATCACACTTGCTGCCCGGTTGAATGTCTCCATCTGTTGGTGCGTGAAATCATCAAAGAGCCAGCTTTCGCTCGCAGAGAGATGAGAGAAGACCGAACGAACTTTAACTCCTTTTTGTGCGTTGAGCATCTGCACCAATGCAGGAATCTGTTCAGGGAGGAACCCCAAGCGGTGCATGCCGGAATCAATTTTCAGATGAACGGGATAATCGGTTACACCTCTTCTTTCCGCCTCTTTAATAAAAGCATCCAGTATCCTGAAATTGTACAGCTCGGGTTCAAGATCGTTCGTATAGATCTCCTCAAAACTATGCACCTCCGGATTAAGGACGATCACAGGAAGGGAGATACCTTCATTTCTAAGCTGGATACCCTCCTCCGCCACGGCCACGGCCAGGTAATCACATCGGTGATATTGCAATGTCTTGGCAATCTCTACGGCACCTGCCCCGTAGGCATTCGCCTTCACCATGCAAAGAAGCTTCACGCCGGGCTGCAGCTTTGATTTATAAAAATTAAAGTTGTGCACAACCGCATCCAGATCAACCTCAAGCAGTGTTTCAAGCACCCGATCTTCAATGAGTGTGCTTATTTTCTCGAAATGAAACCTACGTGCACCCTTCAACAGAATCAATTCCTGCCGGAAGCTTTTCCATTCACCCGACGCAATGAACTCATCTGTTGTTGAGTAGAATGTTTTCTCTGCCATGGAGAACAGATCGGCATTTGCTGAGATATGCTGTCCTATACCTATAATTCTTTTAATCCCACTCTGTTCCACCATGCCTGCCACCTTTTTGTAAAGTGATCTGGGTGATACCCCTGACTGAAGGATGTCGGAGAGGATCACTGTTTTCTTCAGGGGACGGTCCATCTTGCGTTGTTGCTGAAAATCGAGCGCGATCCTGATGGAATTGATATCTGAATTGTAACTGTCATTGATTACCAGACAGTCCTGTTTTCCCTTACGCAGATCGAGCCGCATGGCAACCGGTTCCAACAGCATCATCCTATCAGATATTTCCAACGGTGAAACGTGCAGATAAAGTGCAACCGCCAGACAGCTGATGGCATTTTCAATGGAGGCCTCATCGGTGAAGGGAATAACAAAGGAGTAGTCGAAGTTCATAAACGAGTAATGTATCTCCGTGCGTTCATCCTTCTTACGGATGGATGAAATAAAGAGGTGGGCATCCCTGTTCTGTCTTGACCAGGAGAAGGTTTTCTGAGAGAGAACCATCAAGTCGACACTTCGGGAGACCAGCTCATTATCCTCATCGAAAATGAAGACATCACAATTGGTGAAGAGCTCCAGCTTCTCCATGCACTTCTGCTGCAGTGACGTGAAATTTTCCTGATGTGCCTCCCCTATTTTAGTCAGCACCCCGATGGTGGGCCTGATAATGGGCTCCAGCAGTTCCATCTCATCGGGCATCGATATACCGGCTTCAAAGATACAGAGTTCCGCCTGCTGGTCAATTTGCCAGACCGATAGCGGCACACCAATCTGAGAATTATAGCTGCGGGGCGAACGTACAACATTGTAGCTTTTTTCAAGCAACTGGTAAAGCCACTCTTTCACTACAGTTTTCCCGTTGCTTCCGGTAATACCGATGACAGGAATATCGAATTGAGCCCTGTGATGCGCAGCTATCTTCTGCAGGGCGGCAAGGCTGTTTCTCACCTTCAGAAAGTTGGCATCTGAAAAATGGCCCCATTCAGGCAATAGTTTTGATACTACGAAATTGCGTACTCCCAACTGATAGAGGTTACTCACAAAGAGATGCGCATCATTATTCTTGGTTTCCAGTGCGAAAAAAAGGGTCTCCTCCGGTACCGACAACCTCCTGCTATCGGTGAGTAAAATGGAAATATCTGCCGGATGAAGGTTCGCAGATTGCATTCCTACAATTGATGCTATCTGTTGAATAGTGTATATCATGTCAAGTTATTTAATGCTGAAAGTAAATGTCTTTCCTCCTCGCAGGTGATCTCAGGATGTCTGACGGCAAAGGTCTCCAGTTTTTGAGCTGTTGCAGCCAGGAAGTGGCGGTAAGCCTCCGTTCCCGGATGAAGAGGACGATGCTCTAATGCTCGCCTTATCGGTGCCCACTCCTTGTTGATCATTCCTGTTTCTTCAGAGAAATAGGTATCCGAAAAAAGATCCCATATATATTCTGTGGCCAGGGAATTGGGATGCACCATATCCTCATCGTAAAAACGGTAATCACGCAATTCATCCATCATCACCTCGTAGGCAGGAAAATAGCCGACATACTGTTCGAATTGCTTTTGTAGTGCATCGATGGCCAGATGCAGTGTAGACTTGCTTATTTGATTCTCATGTGCACCCTCTTTCCAGTGTCGCACCGGACTGACAGTGAAGAGCAGCTTTGTTGAAGGATTCATGGCGGTGAGCAGGTAGATCACCTCTGTCCACTCCTCCACGATCTGTTCAACCGATAGTCGAAAACGATTAAATCTATCGGCAGGCATTTTATGACAGTTTCCTGCTATCTCCCCACTCTCTTTAAATTGATATACAAAGGCTGAACCGAAGGTGATGAGGAAAATATCCGTTTGATGAATGGAGGCTACAGCTTTCTCAAATCGCAGTGAGATATTCTGCAGACAGGTTTGCTTGTCGGTAGCAGAAAAATGGCCGTGATGCATCAGGCTATGGTAGAGTTCATTATTATAAAGCAGATCAGATTCTGAAAACGAATCTGCTGAGAGTATCCTCCTGATGGCCCGGGAGACAGAAATGGGATTATATAATATACCAAATGGGTTTACATCTACCTGAAACTTAAACCGTGTAAGCTTTAACCCGATATTCTCGGAAAAACAGGAACCGAAGAGCATCACTCCGGTGGAATGATCCATCGAAATATCCGTTGCAGGTATATCTACAGGTGTTCTGAAATCAATTTTCATCTTATCTCTATTACTACACAAAAATAACAATAAAGCCACCAATTAAACCAATACAACCATTTATAATTTGTGAAAAGAGAAGGGAGAGTCTATAAAAAAGGAAAGGTTGTCTCACGACAACCAATCTTCATTGTTAACCTTAAATCTAATACCATGAAAAACACGTTGCAAATATAGGCGTTTTGTGTTATAAAACATAACTATCGAACAGGAAAATGAGATATTTTACACAGTTTAACATAATAGCGACCCTTCAAAGAGATTTCAACGCATTTTAAGGGTTTTACTCTACCTGCAGGATCAATCCTTTGAGGTATTCTCCTTCGGGATGATAAATGTTGATGGGGTGATCGGCGGGCTGTGTAAGCTGATGCAGTATTCTCACTTTTCTTCCGGAAATAGCTGCTGCACTAAACACGGCAAGTCGAAACTGTTCTTTTGTGATCACCTGTGAACAGGAGAAAGTGAAGAGGATTCCTCCCGGGGCAATTTTCTCCATGGCGGAGAGATTCAGCTTTTTGTAACCCTGCAGGGCGTTGCTGATCGCTCCCCGATGTTTGGCAAAAGCGGGAGGGTCGAGCACAATGAGATCATACTTCCCCTCAGGCATTTGTTTAAGGTACTTGAAAGCATCTTCTGCCGAGGAGCTATGGCGTGGATCCTCACCGAAATTGAGGTGTACATTTAGATCGGTGAGAGATACTGCTTTCGCCGAGCTGTCTACCGAAACCACATTTCGGGCTCCTCCACGCAGGGCATATACAGAGAAGCCGCCGGTGTAGCAGAACATATTCAACACCTGCCTATCTTTGGCATAGTACGCAAACAGTTGCCTGTTCTCCCGTTGGTCGATAAAAAAACCGGTTTTCTGCCCTTTAAGCCAGTCGATATGAAATTTCAGTCCGTTCTCCAGTGCGATACCATCCACGTCCTCTCCACCTGAGATGTATGCATCTTCCGGTGCCAGGCCTGCTTTGAAGGGGAGTGTACCTTCCGATTTGTAGAAGATATGCTTTAATCTTCCGGGCGGGATAATCTGTTTTAAAGCATCCGTAATGAGTGCCAGATCATTGTGCATACCCACTGAATGAGCCTGTATCACGGCAGTATCGCCATAGATATCGATGATCAGACCCGGCAGATGATCACCTTCACCATGTAGCAGTCTGAAGGTATTGTTATCATCTCTCACAAGCTGCAGCTCATGGCGCAGCTTGTAGGCCCGCAAAATGCTCTCCCTGTAAAAAGCATCATCTATCTGTTCATCCCGAAACGACAGTATACGTACGCTGATACTGCCAATCTGATAATGTCCCACTCCCAGAAATTTACCGTCGGAGGAGAGCACACGCACGACTTCACCCTCATCGAGAAGCTCCGGTTTACGGCCTATAGCACCTGAAAAGAGCCATGGATGAAACCGTTTCAACGATTCTTCCTTCTTTGGTTTCAGCACTATTTCTTTGTACATCTTATTCATTGTTATCGGTTAAATGATTGTAGATACGAAGGCAGGCCCAGGCATCTATTGCCGCGTAGGACTGCTGCGCCGGTGTGAGCACGGGAGCTTCCCAGTTGGAAATACGTTGGCTTTTGGATATTTTCTTGCCGAAAATAATAGCATAGATCTTTTGCAGGCTGTTATCCTCTATGCCGAACTTATCGACGAACAGCTGCAGATCAATGAAATTCTCCGGTATTCCTTTTGAACGTTTACGTATAGCGGCAAAATCATCCCGCAACGAGAGCCCGATTTTCTTGATGCCGGGATCAATCATGAACGACTCCAGTTCATCGGGATAGCCAATCTTATTCAGACGGAACAGGAAACACTCCTCCTCCGTGGATAATTGCATCAGTGCCACCTTATGTACTTGCCCCCTCTTAAAAGCCGGCTTCGTTTCTGTATCGAAGCCAAGTATCGGCTTGGTGGAAAGATAGTTCAATGCTTCACACACCTCATTTATATGATCAATCACTATAATATTGCCGTCAAACGTCTCTTTCGGTAATTCAGCTATCTGTTCTTTTGTTATCGTCAACCCCACAATTAATCTCTATTTATACCCTCATCCATATCTGTAAAATCCATATTCACTCCTCTGCTTTTTAATGCATGCAGGGGTCGCATCACATTCACCAGTTTTTGTCCCCAGAAAAGATAGAAGTTTTCGCTGCAAACAGCCAGGGCATCGTTCATCTGATCGATGAGCTCAAACTGATATATTGACACGAAATTCCTGATATCCTGATATATATCTGCTATATTTTCAGAAATAAAACCGGAAACGGGCCTGTCACTGTATTTCATATCATCCACAAATACGTCCAGGTAAACATCCTCCTCACCCATCATTTCTGATACTCTGCTGGCGACACGTGAGTAGTCCTCTTCCCTTACGAAGGTGGCAGGGGGGACATCTTCAATCGCCTCTGTTTCGGGTAATAGAGATGCTTTTACATACAACAGTGGTAGTATCTTCAGCATTTTATCTATCCACTCGGTGCGGGGTAACTGGTCTTCTTTTTCCAGAAAAACAGACAGTTCAACAGCGACGGCAACAAAGTCGATCACGCTCTTGTCATATACAATTTCTTTGGTGTCTGATCTTTCCATATAATTCTTTTACTAGCAACTGGTTTAATAAGACAAAAATACACAATATTTTCGACATTGATCCACCGCCGGGTTCTAAACAAATTGTCACCGAATAAAAAAATAAAAAAAAGTGTCTACTCTTGTGCATTTTAAAAGATTGCAGTAACTTGCACCCGTAATGTCACGTCTTTGACCGCGCAGAATCTTTTACAACTGTGCCGGTTTTTCAATGAACACCTGCTCCTGCAGGGTATGCGTTGTTTCGAGGAAATCACTTCATGTGATTGTTCCGGACAAGAGTAAAATAATCACTGCAGAGAAAAAAATGGAAGAAAACGGACTTTCCAACAAGAGGAGACCGACCATTCATCTGCTTCCGCTATCGGTCTTTTCCGCAGGGCTTGCAGCCATCGCTCTTTGTGCAGCCATTTCACAAACCTACTGGGATTTTTTAGGGTTACTACTTATCATAGCGCTGGCCTCATCTACTGTGGGTGCTGTTCTTGGCTTTCTGTTCGGGATACCCAGACTGAACAGGAACTATGCTCCGGCAGATGATTATGGCAGAACAACAAAATATAAACCCAACACCAATCTTGAAGATGTCTCAGACTGGCTCACCAAGATAATCATTGGAGTCACACTGACACAACTGACCAGGATCCCAGGTTATCTGGAGAGCATAGCTGACTCAATTCTCCTCAGCAGTGATTGTGAGACAATGAACTGTCATTTTGCAAAACCGATGATCATCTCTCTCGTCATCTGTTTCCTTATTGCAGGCTTTATCACCGGATACTTTTACACAAGGCTTTATCTTCCCAATCTCTTCTCTCTCCTGGAGGAGAACAGCATGAAAGAAGCGGAACTATCGATCTGGAGAGAAGGTAAAAGAAGGGAACGTCGTCAGGAAGATACCTCATCCACCACTGCAAAAATCATCTCACTCACTGAAGATGAGTTGGGTCTGCTGAAAACTATCAAGCGGCATCATAACAGATATACAAGGCAACGTTCGTTACACCTTCGGGAAGATGCCGCATTAAACGTACTAATTACCAAAGGAATAGTTACTGAGACAAGAAACGATTCCAACGATAGTGTTTCACTTACGATTGCTGATGATGCTTTACTGCATCTATTAAATGATGAGATGTAAAAGGTCACATCATGGTGACTGATCATATTATGATGTCTAATAATAAACAGCGGAAAGATGAAATCACCTAAAATAGGAAAAAAAACTTTTTTACGAGACATCCCTAAATCAGGAGACACATTTGATACGTTTATCAAAGAGGTCTATGAGAAAGATGCAATTGACAACCCTCTCTACACAGGCAGGCATTTTCTAATCCTTAATGAGGGAAACAGGAGTATCGTGAAAGCGACTAAACTCCTGGAAGGAAAACTGGGGTTCACCGTGGCTAACACCGCTGATTTCGTGAAGGAGTCGCTAAATGAGAGCAAGATAAAAGATGCAGATGCACTCTTTTATAACGAACTGGGTATTGCCCTCATTGATATTGATGAGGATCAAAGAGTGTTTCTGGAAGGATCCCGTCAGGACTATCTCATTGAACCGGAAAAAGTGGTTTATATTCCGGATGATATCCCGGCAGAAACAGAGAAACACTCTGCCTGGGGAATAGAAGTGACAGAAGCACTCTACTCACAATATACAGGTGCAGGAATCAAGTTAGCTGTGATAGATACAGGTTTTGATACAGGTCATCCTGATTTTGCGGGCAGGGAGATCATCACCTCCACTTTTGTTCCCGACGAAAACGTTAATGATATCCACGGTCATGGAACTCATTGTACAGGTATTGCCTGTGGCTCTGTCGACATGAATGGAGTGCGGTATGGAGTAGCCCCGGGAGCCGACATCTATGCAGGGAAAGTATTAAGCAATGAGGGCAGCGGGGCTCAGGCATGGGTGCTGGACGGCATGACATGGGCAGCCAACAGCGGATGCAGGGTACTATCTATGTCATTTGGCTCGAGGGTCTTTGCCGGACAGAGTTACGATATAGCCTATGAAAGAGCCGCACAGTTTGCCCGTTCGAAAGGAACGGTGATAGTAGCTGCAGCCGGGAATGAGAGCAAGCGCACAAAAGAGAAGTTTTATCCGGTCAACAGTCCGGCCGATTGCCCCTCCATTCTGGCCGTGGCTGCACTTGATCAGGCATTGAAAGTTGCTGATTTTTCAAACAGGGCCATCAATCCGAATGGCCTGGTGGATGTGGCGGCACCGGGTGTATCTGTCTACTCCTCCTGGATCATGCCTGTGAGAAATCGCTTTGTCTCGGGTACCAGCATGGCTACACCCCACGTGGCAGGCATCGTTGCCCTTCTTTTCGAGAAATATCCCGATGCCACTCCCGCGATGGCAGAGAAGGAGTTGAGAGATCTGGCAAGGAGCTTACCGTTATCGCCGGAAGATGTGGGTGTCGGTCTATCTATCGCACCATAAAAAAGAGAGATGATACAGATTGTTATTACCATATCAGAGATCTATTTGGACCGGTTGTGGACACTGGCAGAAAGTCTGCGTGTTGATGGTCTGATCATTACCCGGGTTTATGAGTTTGGGGTAATCGTGGGAGTAGCTGATAAAGAGGTTATACTAAAAATTCGCAATTACAGGGAGATCATCTCCCTAAAGGAAGAAGAAGAGGTTTTCATCACACCACCTGAATCTGATATTCAATCATTTCCCGATGAGTGAAACGTGCCTGGTATAATCATATCTGTAACAGTATGGAGGGATAACGCTGATAAGTGATGTATGTTGTTAAGAATCGGATGCTCAGAAGTAAAAAAAGAGGCAAAGATTTTGTGAATCCGTTTGAAAACAATATCTTTGCACTCGAAAAGAAAGAGGGAAGCAGGAAACACCGCTTCCTTTTTTGTTCATGACAAGTAATATGATCGACAAAAAATTGCTTATCGACCTCACGGAGGAGTATCTGAAAGATTCATCAAACTATTTAGTGGATCTCACTTTAGGTGCTGACAACTCCATCACCATTGAGATAGATAACAATCAGGGAGTGGACATTAGCGATTGTGTGGTCCTGAGCCGCCATCTGGAATCGAAACTCGACCGCGACAAAGAAGATTTTGAGCTGACGGTCACCTCTGCGGGGCTCACATCCCCTCTCAAAACGGCTCGTCAGTACAAGAAGTATGAGGGTAAAGAGGTTGAAGTGCTTAGCCGAACCGGACAGAAAATGTCGGGTTTGCTAAAGTCGTCTGATGCTGATGGTTTCACCATCACGATCACAAAGAAGGTAAAGCCCGAGGGGGCGAAGCGAAAAACCGAAGTGGAAGAAGAAATACGCTTCGGGTATAATGAAGTAAAACATACAAAATATCTTATCAGATTTAAATAAAATATGGCCAAGAAGACAGAAACCATAAGTCTCATAGATACATTTTCCGAATTCAACGAGCTGAAGAATATCGATAAGGCTACACTTATTAGTGTGCTGGAGGAGTCGTTCCGCAATGTGATTTCAAAAACGAACGGCACAGACGAAAATTATGATATTATTATCAATCCCGACAAGGGAGACCTTGAGATATGGCGCAATCGTACCATCGTTGAGGATGATGAGCTGGAAGACACCAATCTGGAGATTACACTTTCGGAAGCATTGAAAATTGACCCGGATTTTGAAGTGGGTGAAGAGGTGACCGATGAAGTTTCTCTTGAGCATTTTGGCCGTCGTACCATACTCAATCTTCGTCAGACACTGGCCTCCAAGATACTGGAGCTGGAGAAAGACAACCTTTATAACAAGTATAAAGAGAAAGTGGGAGAGATCGTCTCGGGAGAGGTTTACCAGGTTTGGAAAAAAGAGTTGTTGCTCCTCGATGATGAGCACAACGAATTGATTCTGCCTAAGACCGAACAGATACCTTCCGACTTCTTCCGTAAGGGAGAACATGCACGTGCCGTGGTGGCCCGTGTAGAGAATAAGAACAACAATCCAAGGATCATTCTCTCACGTACATCACCTGTCTTTCTCGAGCGTCTGTTCGAACAGGAGATACCCGAGATCGCTGATGGACTGATTACCATCAAAGGTATTGCCCGCATCCCCGGTGAAAGGGCCAAAGTAGCTGTGGAAGCTTACGACGACCGTATTGATCCGGTGGGAGCTTGCGTGGGAATGAAAGGATTCCGTATTCATGGTATCGTACGGGAACTACGCAATGAAAATATTGATGTGATCAACTATACCAATAACACCACACTTTTCATCCAGCGTGCATTAAGTCCGGCAAGGATCAACTCCATCACCGTGAAGGAGGAGGAGCATCGCGCTGAGGTCTTCCTCAACCCTGAGGAGGTATCACTAGCCATTGGCAAGGGTGGTGCCAATATTAAGCTGGCATCGATGCTTACCGGATACAATATAGAAGTATTCCGTGATATCGACGAGGTGGACGAGGAGGATATCTATCTGGATGAATTTCGTGATGAGATTGACGGATGGGTAATTGACCAATTGAAAAAAATTGGTTGCTCCACCGCCAAGAACGTTCTTGCTACAAGTCGCGAGAAGTTGATCAAAGAAGCCGACCTGGAGGAGACTACCGTGGATGAGATACTGGCGGTCCTACGTTACGAGTTCGAGGATGAGCCGGATGCTGACATTGAAAAAGATGTAGAAGCATTCGCAGATGTTGAGACTGACGTTGTTGAAGCCAGTGACATTGATGTAGAAATCGATGCAGATGTGGACGCAGAAACAGTTGCGAACGTGGAAACAGATGTGGACGCGGACTCAATTGCTGACGCGGACACAGATAGTGGTGCAGACACCGTTGCAGATGCGGAGACAGATAGTGACGCAGACACCGTAGCAGCTGCGGAGACAGACAGTGACACCGACACTGATGCCGATTCTGAAGAGGATGCGGATGCGGATGCGGAAAAAACATCATAGACCGACACGATCCGTACTCACCCTGATATCAGACGGATGATTCAATTTAACAATACTGTTCACAACATATATAGAGAGAAAAGGATAGAAGAGATATATGCCTATTAGATTAATAAAAGTATCGAAAAATTTGAATGTGGGAATCAACAGCCTTGTTGAATTCCTGCACAAGAAAGGTATTGAAATAGAAGCAAATCCTAACGCTAAAATTGAGGATGAACAGTATGATATACTGATTGCTGAGTTTGGTAAGGATAAAAATATTCGCAGAGAGGCTACAGAGACACGCGAAAAAATGCACCGCCGCGATGAGAAACGCGAAACAGTGGCAATAGATGGGTATGAACTGCCCGAAGAAACAGCTCCCAGGAAAAAGGCTGAGAAGGAAACTATTGAAACTGAAATACCAAAAGAGATGAAGCCTCAGTTTAATGTAGTGGGCAGCATCGATCTGGATAACCTCAATAAAAAGAATACAGTACCTAAAAAGGAAGAACCTGAAGCTGAGACGAAACAGGAAGAGGAAAGAGAGAGCCCTGCCGCTGAAAAAGAGATTACTTCAGCACCGGTGGAAGAGTTGTCCGTACAACCTGAACCTGAGGTGGAAGAACCCTCCGTCAACATAAAGGAATCAGAACAAGAGATTGTGGAGGTAGCAGAGAAGAAAACCATCGACACCAAAGAAGCCGAAGAGGTGAAAAGAGAAGCGACAGAAGCAGTCGAAGCTGAAGATGTGAAAGAGGTAACTGACACAGAGATTGTGGACAAAGAGATAACAGCCGAAGGGTCAACTGCCGAAGGGATAACAGCTGAAGAGATAACAGCTGAAGAGATAACGACAGATGAGATTACTGCAGATGAGGTTACTGCAGATGAGGTTGTACAAACAGACGAGCATATAGCTGAGGAATCTTCAGAGGTGGAGGGGCCAAGAACGGACAAACTGTTCCGTTTAAATAAGAATAAGCTGGAATCGAACATTATTGTAAAGGGAACGATCGATCTGGATTCGATTAACGACCGCACCCGTCCTCCCCGGAAATCAAGGGCCCAGCGGAAGAAAGAACGTCTTGAGCGTGAACAGAAAGTAGTCGACGGCAAGAAGCTGAAAGATGAAAAGGTGAAGCTGCTGAAGAAAGAGGCAATCGATGAAAAGAAAAAACAGTCTGTCACCACAGAGAGTGATGAGGATAGCAAAAAGAAAAAACGCAAACGGATACGTACGAGTAAGGTTAATATAGATAAACCTACTCCTTTCAGCCAGGCATCCAGAGGTGACAGGAAGCCTTCTCTCAGAAAGCCTGTCAAGACTGAGGTGAGTGAGGTTGATGTACAAAAACAGATCAAGGAGACCCTTGCACGCCTGACAGAAAAAAAAGGTAAAAAGGGTGGCGTAAAATACAGACGCGAAAAACGTGAAGCAACAGCCCACAAACACCAGGAAGAACTCAAGCAGCAGGAGCAGGAAAGCCGTGTATTGCAATTAACGGAGTTTGTGACTGCAAACGACCTGGCGAACATGATGAATGTTCCCGTAACCAATATCATCTCCACCTGCATGAGCATGGGTGTGATGGTAGCCATCAATCAGCGTCTTAATGCCGAGACCATTAACATTGTTGCCGAAGAATATGGCTTCAAGACCCAGTTTGTGAGTGCCGATGTGATTGAGGCGATTGCTGAAGAGGTGGATAATCCGGAGGATTTGATCCCACGTCCGCCAATCGTCACTGTCATGGGACATGTGGATCACGGGAAGACCTCATTGCTCGACAGCATTCGCAGTACCAATGTGATTGCCGGAGAAGCGGGGGGTATAACACAACATATAGGGGCATATAACGTGCAGCTTGAAGATGGACGTAAGATCACCTTCCTTGATACACCCGGTCACGAGGCGTTCACCGCCATGCGTGCACGTGGTGCCAAGGCTACTGACGTGGCCATCATCCTGGTGGCTGCCGATGACAATGTGATGCCACAGACGGTGGAAGCGATCAACCATGCCGGTGCGGCAGGTGTACCCATTGTATTCGCCATCAACAAAATAGATAAGCCCGGAGCCAATCCCGAGAAGATAAAAGAGAGACTTGCCGAGATGAATTACCTTGTTGAGGATTGGGGAGGCAGTTACCAGTCGCAGGATATTTCTGCAAAACAGGGTATCGGTATTCAGGAGTTAATGGAGAAAGTATTGCTTGAGGCTGACATGCTTGAGCTCAAGGCCAACCCCAACCGCAGAGCTAACGGCTCCATCATCGAGTCAGAACTTGATAAAGGACGCGGGTACATCTCCACGGTACTCGTGGAAAACGGCACCCTCCATCAGGGTGACATCGTGCTGGCAGGGGCTTATTTTGGTCGTGTGAAGGCGATGTTCAATGAGCGTAATCAACGTATCGAAAACGCCAGGCCGGCTGAACCGGCCCTGATTCTGGGTCTCAACGGAGCACCTCAGGCAGGTGACACATTCAATGTGATGGAAACCGAGCAGGAAGCACGTTCTATTGCCAACCGTCGTGAACAACTTCAACGTGAACAATCGCTGCGTACGCAGAAGATGCTTACACTTGATGATATCGGCCGCAGGATCGCCATAGGCAACTTCCAGCAACTGAACATCATCGTTAAAGGTGACGTGGACGGATCGGTAGAAGCACTCTCCGACTCACTCATACGTCTGTCAACAGAGGAGATCCAGGTAAATGTCATCCACAAGGCTGTAGGACAGATTTCGGAATCGGATGTAACACTTGCTGCCGCCTCCGATGCGATCATCATCGGGTTTCAGGTACGCCCTTCGCTCGGTGCACGTAAGGAAGCCGAAAAAGAGGGTGTTGATATCAGACTTTATTCCATCATCTATGATGCCATCGAAGAGGTGACAGCCGCAATGGAGGGGATGCTTTCACCCGAAATCAAGGAAGAGATCACAGGAAACGTGGAAATACTGGATGTATTCAAGATTACGAAAGTGGGAACCGTGGCCGGCTGTATGGTACGTGACGGCAAAATCAAACGTTCGAGTCGTATACGTCTTGTCCGGGATGGTATTGTTATCTTCACAGGTGAGCTGGACTCACTAAAACGCTTCAAGGAAGATGTGAAAGAGGTCACTTCAGGTTATGAGTGCGGGATCACCATTCACAATTTCAATGACATGAAGGTAGGAGATATCATTGAGTCCTATGAAGAAACTGAAATAAAAAAGACATTATAGTGAAGCGCTCCCGACTGTTTCACAGATACCTTTTTAACAGGTAGACGGGGGCATTGTATGTGCCAATTGACATTGTTATTTTAATTCTTACCCTGAGAGCGACTGCATCCGCCTTATTAAGGCGGATGCGGCCGCAACACACAGGAGAAGAAAAAAACAATAACAGCTGCGATTACAGGTGATCGAAGATTTTTAATGATTTGAATTATTTACGCTTTATATTGAAGGTTATGAAAAAGAAAATATTTATCAGCCTTAGTCTGTTTATTTTGTTAATAAGTACAACAGCTTTTTCACAGGTTTTACCTGAGATATCTGTTGCTTACGTGAATACAACTGAACTGTTGAATAATTTTCCGGAAAAGGAACAGGCCACACAGCAATTACTCACCTTAAGTGATAATTATAAAAAAGAGCTTACAATGATGCAAAACGAATACAATAAAAAGTATTCAGATTTCATCACCTATCAGGCATCCCTGGCAGAAAACATCAAACTGCGCAGGATGCAGGAGCTTACCGAGCTGGAGAACAGAATGCAGATGTTTATGGAGTTGGCCCAGAAAGATATAGAGAATCAGGAGAAAGTGCTGTTGCAACCACTGAAAGAAAAGATCAGTCAAGCGATCCGTGCCGTGGGTATTGAACGTAATTACACCGTCATTTACGACCTTGCCGATGAAGGAATTTTGTTCGTCTCTCCCTCCGCCGTAGATGCAAATCAATTCGTCAGGCAAAAGCTGGGCATTCGTTAAACAATCTTCCATCATCGTGAAGGATCAATCTGACACCCCTGCGGGTGCAATCGGTATTTTCGATTCCGGATATGGCGGACTCACAGTCTTATCCGAAATAAAAGCATTGATGCCTGAATATGATTATATCTATTTGGGTGATAACGCCCGTGCACCTTATGGTAACCGCTCCTTTGAAAGTGTATATCATTTCACCCTTGAGGCGGTGGAGTGGTTTTTCGATAGAGGATGTCACCTGGTCATTTTAGCATGTAATACAGCTTCGGCAAAAGCCTTACGCACTATACAACAACTAAACCTGCCGGCAATCGATCCGCTAAAAAGAGTCCTGGGCGTTATCCGTCCTACGGCAGAATATGTGGCTGAATCATCCCACACCAACCATATCGGCATTCTGGGTACGGAGGGAACCATTCAGTCGGGGTCTTATGAACTAGAGATTGGAAAGCTCCATCCCTCTATGACCGTCACTGGTGAAGCATGTCCCATGTGGGTACCACTCGTGGAAAACAGAGAATATAACAAACCGGGCGCTGATTATTTTGTAAAACAACATCTGGATCATCTTTTTCAACTGGATCCACATATTGACACCATCATTCTTGGTTGTACACATTATCCTCTCTTAATGGAGAAGATTAAGCAATACCTGCCTGAAAATGTGCGTGTGATTGCCCAGGGAAAGTATGTTGCCATGAGTCTCAGCGATTATCTTCAAAGACATCCTGAGATAGAAGAGAAATGCACTAAAAACGGCACTGTTCATTATTTCACGACTGAATCTCCCGAAAAATTTACACAACTGGCATCGCTTTTTCTCAATGAACAGATTGATACAAATAAAACAATAATCGAAAAGGTATGATGAACTGGTTTGATATTCTCATAGGCGTGTTACTGCTTATCGCGCTGATCAATGGCTACCGCAAGGGGCTGATCATGCAGCTTGTGGGGCTTGCAACGATTATTCTGGCAGCGATCTTCGGCGGGAGGCTGGCAGAAATAATTCATCCTGAATTGAACGAACTAATCAATCTCTCTCCTGAGGCAGCCAGGGTATTCTCCTTTATTCTTGCTTTTGCACTGATCGCGATAGTCCTGTCACTCATTGGCAGACTACTCCAGAAATTCATTGATGTGGTTCTTCTCAGCTTCTTCAATCGTCTTCTTGGGGCTGTGATTGCCGTCGGCACCATGATGTTGTTTCTGAGCATTCTCCTAAACCTGGTGTTGATGCTCGATAAGGAGGAGGTGGTTATCAAAAAAGAGATCAGGGAAGAGTCATTTTTCTTCGAACGTGTGGAAGCGGTTGTGCCGGCTATTATTCCATATCTGAACAAAGAGTTATGGAATGAATATGTTCCTGAAAAATATCGTGAAGAGATTGATAAGAAATCGGACAGCATTTACCAACCAATCCCCGGGAGTGAGCTCATCGATTCAACCTACCAGCAACGTTACTTCGATGTAAATTACGAGAAATGAAGATACAGATACACAAAGAGGGTAAAGGCCCTTTAATCAGAATTTTAATTGTATTGTTGCTGGTCAACGCGATCACTATCATATTCCTGCCGGAAACGCTTTTCACGGTCGCGGTGTTCGGACTATCTCTTTTGTTTTTCGCCACTGCACTCAACTTTTACAAAAAGCCGGAGCGTACCTACAAAGGTGATCTGCACGGTTTGGTGAACGCACCTACCGATGGGAGGGTTGTTGTGATTGAGAAAGTATTTGAAAAGAAGTTCTTCAATGAGGAGAGGATACAGATATCTATCTTCATGTCCCTCTTCAACGCCCACTCCAACTGGGTGCCAGTTTCAGGGAAGGTGACACACCTCTCGCACGTGGAGGGCAATTTCCGGGCAGCATACCTGCCTAAATCGAGTCACGAGAATGAACATACAAATATATTAATAGAGACGCCAGAACATGGGACGATCCTGTCAAAACAGATTGCGGGAGCCGTAGCACGCAGGATAGTCACTTATATCCATGAGGGGGATGAACTACATATAGGTTCTCCATTGGGATTCATCAAACTAGGTTCGAGAATGGACATATTTCTTCCCTTAGACAGTGAAATACTGGTTGAGCTTGGTGAGGAGGTATATGCAAACATCACATTCATTGCACGGCTGAACAAAACGGAAAAATAACGAAGTATGAAGAGACAGATTCCCAATATCATCACGCTTCTCAATCTGTTCTCGGGTTGCATAGCTATTACGATGGCTTTTCAGGGAAGTTTTAAAGCGGTGGTAATATGGGTGGCTGTGGCAGCACTTTTAGATTTCCTTGACGGTGCTGCGGCACGTCTGCTGAATGCTTACTCACCCTTAGGAGTTGAGCTTGATTCGCTGGCCGACCTGGTTAGTTTTGGCGTAGCACCTGCAATGGCTGTTTTTATGCTGATACGTGATCAATTGCTGTTGCCCGGTTTCCTGGAGCCGGCAGCTCTTTATATTCCTTACCTGGCTTTTATCATACCTGTTTTTTCTGCTTATCGCCTTGCGAAGTTCAATCTCGATGATCGGCAGACAACCTCTTTCCTCGGGCTTCCTACTCCGGCAAACGGGCTCTTCTGGATTAGTTACACTTATGGCCTGCAAAAACTGGCTGTGACCAATGAAAATCTGTTTTACCTCACCACCGGTTTCATCTTAGTGCTTTCATGGCTGATGATCTCTGAAATTCCCATGTTCTCACTGAAGATTAAAAGTATGCGTCTGAAAGGTAACGAAAGACAAGCCATCCTGGTCCTTCTGGTAATTGCCTTTATGGCATTGTGGGGTATTATTGGTATTGCAGGAGCTATTGTTGCATACATCCTTCTCTCTGTCATGGCCCCCGGTAAAAGAGGTAGAATCGTTAAATAATACAAAGAGGTAGAATTGATTGACACAATCATTGTATCTTTACTTTATCATTAAAATTTTCATTTAACATATGGGAGTACTGATTAAATTTATCCTGGTCTTTGTCGCCATTTATCTCTTGTTGAAAGGTTTCGTCCGTTTTCTGTTCGGCAGACGAACAGGGTCATCATCACCTTATCAGCAACAACGCCCTGAACAACCCAGGCAGCCTGAAACGCAGGAAGATCGGATAATTGAATATCAAAAAAAAACATTCGAATCGAGTGATGCAGAAGATGTGGAATTTGTGGAGATAAAAGAACACAAAAGCGGAAACTGAATCACTTAATCGCACATAAGCATATTTATTACATTCATATACCACAGATCATGACAGATATTTTTGACAGGCTGAAAAATGTCAGCGGCCCACTGGAGCAGTATCGCAAAAAAGCAGAAGGTTATTTCATGTTCCCCGAACTGGAGGGAGAGATAGGGCCGCGGATGAGATTTCACGGCAGAGAGGTAATCACCTGGAGTCTGAATAACTACCTGGGTCTAGCCAATCACCCCGAAGTACGTGAGGCAGATGGGCAAGCTGCTGCAGACTGGGGTATGGCTTATCCTATGGGGGCCCGCATGATGTCCGGCCAGACAAAATACCACAAGGAGCTGGAAGAGAAGCTGGCCGGGTTCGAGAAGAAGGAGGCCTCCTATCTGTTAAACTACGGTTATCAGGGTATGGTCTCCATTCTCGATTCACTGGTTTCGAGAAACGATGTGATCGTCTATGATTCCGAAGCACATGCCTGCATCATGGATGGTATCTTTCTGCACAAAGCCAAGGGAGGTAAAAGTTTTGTATTCCCTCACAATGATATTGAGAGATGTGAGAAGATGCTCGGGTTTGCCACCAGGAAAGCAGAAGAGAATGATGGCGGGATTCTGGTTGTCACCGAAGGTGTGTTCGGCATGTCGGGTGACCTGGGAGATCTCCCCGGGATTATAAAACTGAAAGAAAAGTACAACTTCCGTCTGCTGATTGACGATGCTCACGGTTTTGGAACTATGGGAGAGACAGGTGCCGGAGCCAGCGAGCATTTCGGGCTGATGGATGCTGTGGATATCTATTTTGCCACATTTGCCAAATCGATGGCAGGCATCGGTGCGTTCGTTGCATCGGAAAAAGCGATCATTGATTCACTGAAGTACAACATGCGGTCACAGATATTTGCCAAATCATTGCCTATGCCGATGGTGATCGGTGCCCTGAAACGCCTTGAGATCCTGCAGACACAACCACAACACAAGGAGAACCTCTGGAAGGTGGCCAAAGCGCTGCAGGAGGGACTTGTAGCAGAGGGGTTCGACATAGGCAATACCGATTCACCTGTGACACCGGTCTACTTCAACGGCACCGTGGCGGAAGGCACCAATATTGTTGCCGATCTTCGTGAAAATTACAATATCTTCTGCTCTATTGTGGCCTACCCGGTCGTACCCAGGGATGTGCTGATGCTCAGACTGATTCCTACGGCATCACATACACTGAAAGAGGTGAAAGAAACCATAGAAGTATTCAAGAAGATAAAAGTCAATCTTGAAGCAGGAAATTACAAGTCTGATGAGATGAGATCGATGTCGATTGAATAACAGAGGCGGATGACCATCCCCCTCTCCCCCTCTCATCAAAAAAGTCATTGAAATGTTACGCGTAAAAATACAGCACAAGTATCATTTAAACTGCACTCAGTGCGGACATGAAACACCCAATTTCTGGACCTGGTTCGAACAGAACCAGCAATGCCCCGAATGTGGCAGCAAACACTCGGAGGTGTGGTACAACAGACGATATCAGCGCCTGTCGCGCAAGATGAAACGCAAGCCCGACAGCTTCTGGCACTATTTTCCCTTTCTTCCTTTGCTGAGAAGAAGGCATATCATCTCGAGAGGTGAAGGTGCTGTACCCGTGGAACAGTGGAGCTTCCTTGAGGAGTTTGCCAGGAAGAACTACGATCTGGATATCAATGTACATGTTTACCGTAACGATCTGAATGGCGGCACCGGGACCTTCAAGGACCCTGCGGCATCGATGGCAGCCAGCCTGTTCAATGAGATTGGGATTAAGCAGTATTGTATCGCATCAACGGGGAATTCGGCAACGGCCTATGCCAAATACCTTTCAATGGCAGGAGTGAACTGCTCCGTGTTCATGCCGGAGGATGCCATCAGGACATCGGAGGCGACCATCAGCTCCTACGGACAGCAGGTCTTTCGTGTGATGGGTGATTACACCAAAGCAAAAGAGATCGCTGCCGGTTATGCCAGACTGCACAATATACCCATGTCCACAGGTAACATTGACCCCATCCGTGTGGAGGCCAAGAAGACCATGGTGTTTGAATGGCTCCGTCAGATGGATAAATTCCCCGATGTATATATCCAGGCGGTGAGCGGTGGTACAGGACCCATTGCCATAGACAAAGGTATCCGTGAGATTAACCATCTCTGGCCTGAGCTGAAGAATCCGCGTTTTCTCCTGGTACAATCAGACGGTTGCGATCCCATGGTGCAGGCCTGGGAGAAGGCGGAGAGTGCCGGTTTTCCGGAAGGATATGAAAAAGAGTATCCTGTCATCGATAATCCGCAGACAGAGGTTCCCACGCTGGCTACCGGCAACCCGGCCACCTACCCCATCCTCGCCGGGCTGGTCCGGAAATCAGGAGGTGCCTTCCTAAGGATGCGTGAAAAGAAACTGGTGCCGGTAGGTAAGCTGACAGCCTATGAACAGAAAGTGATCCCCGGTCCGGCATCTGCTGTCTGTCTCGCCGGTTTCTTCATTGCTTTAAGGAAAAACCTGATAAAGAATGGTGAAACAGTACTGATCAATATCGGTGAAGGGCCTAACCGCGCTCCTCTCTTCCTGGAACAGATGATCTACACAACGCACAACGTGAACCATGTGGATCAATGTGAACCGCACTCCATTGATGATTACCGTGCACAGCTGTGGAACGATGTGCTGGAAGACTAAACTATTATTTTTTCTTGTTCACACTCATTCTTGCACCCGTTAGCTGCTTACTCACTATTTGATAAGTACTCGCTACGCTCAAACAGCTTATCAAATTGCGTTCTTTTCGCAGAACGGGTACCCGAAAGAATTT
>JADKLW010000014.1_pt1 | contig 33000 bp, 25 predicted proteins | sample 8641881 | NCBI WGS metagenome assembly JADKLW01 (sample SAMN16272185, study PRJNA661076) | feces metagenome | isolation source: fecal sample from diarrhoea affected cattle B | host: Bos taurus | place: South Africa: Lokaleng Village, Mahikeng | collected 2019-09 | reverse complement strand
GCTCTTCAGGTTGGACTCGAACCAACGACCCTCTGATTAACAGTCAGATGCTCTAACCGACTGAGCTACTGAAGAATTTTTCCTTCTGAGAAAAGTGATGCAAAAGTAGCATAAATTTCCGAAACAACCAATAGCTACAAGAAAAAAAGTTGCTGTTACAGCGCATTCAATTATAATAAATATTCTTCAAGGATGTATACCACACTCAATCACACTCTTTTGTCCGGAAAATGTTTTTTTCTGATGCTGACAGTTGGTTCATGCTCAAATCTGTGATAGTAAATGAACGCAGAAAGTGCAATTTATAATCAGGTGAATATTTAAATTTAAAACTTTTTATTACCTTTGATTCGTAATAAATCAGCATAAATTAAGATCACATGATTTTCAAATTTCTAATTCTTTCCGATGAAGTAGACAACTTCAAAAGAGAAATAAAAATTGATGCCGATGCAACGTTTTTGGATTTCTATAAAGCCATCTTAGAGTGCACCGGTTTCAGTGATAAAGAGATGGCTTCATTCTTCCTTTGTGACGAGAAGTGGCGTAAGCTACAGGAGATCACACTCGTAGAGATGGACACATACTCTGATGAGGACTCTTACATCATGGAGGAATGTATCCTGAGCGATTACCTTGAGGACGAGAAACAGAAACTGATGTACGTTTTTGATTACCTTACAGAGCGTGCACTTTATATTGAATTGTCGGAGATCATTCCCGGAAAAAACCTTAAAAAACCTGTCTGTTCACTTTCTGAAGGTAACAGCCCCAGGCAGATATTAAATATTGAAGAGTTGACGCCGGTGACTACATCGTTAGATCTGGGTGAAACATTCTACGGAGATGAAAGTTTCGACATAGATGAGTTGGATAAGGCAGGATTCGAAGGACTGGACGATACTTCAATTGATACAATCGAAGGTGATCTTTACTGATAAATAGAGCATCATATTCACAAGGAGACGATACCTCATGCCCGGAGCAACTCCCTCCTCCTTCTCACTTAACCCAAACAATGAACACCCTCCTTGTGCTGCTTGGCCCCACCGGTGTAGGAAAGACTGAATGGAGTCTGCAAATCGCGGAAACATTGAAAAGCCCCATTCTTTCGGCTGATTCACGACAGATCTACAAAGGGATGACAATAGGCACAGCCGCACCCACAGTAGAGCAGTTGCAGCTTGTTCCCCACTACTTCGTGGGTATTCTCCCACCTGAAGAGTATTACAGTGCCAGTCAATTCGAGGATGAGGCGATTAAGCTGGCCGATCTGCTATTTGAATCCCATCCAATTGTGGTGATGACCGGCGGTTCAATGATGTACATCGATGCAGTTTGTAACGGTATTGATGAGATCCCCACCATCGATGAGAAGCTGAGAAGTGAGGTGCTTGCCCTCTATCAGCGCGAGGGGCTGGATGCCATACGCTCACGTCTGAAATTGCTGGACCCTGTGTACTATGACGAGGTAGACCTGAAAAACACCCAGCGTGTGATCCATGCTCTTGAGGTCTGTCTTATGGCAGGCAAACCCTATTCATTGCTGCGAAAAAAACAGAAAAAAGAGAGACCCTTCCGTATCATAAAAATAGGCTTCATGCGTGAACGTGAGGAGTTGTACGAACGCATCAACAAAAGGGTGGATAAGATGGTGGAAAAAGGACTGGTGGAGGAAGCATACCGTTTTTATCCGCAGAGGCATCTCAATGCACTCAATACGGTAGGATATAAAGAGCTGTTCGATCATTTCGACGGGAACTGCTCACTCGATTTTGCGACAGAAAAAATAAAACAACACTCCCGCAATTATGCACGCAAGCAAATGACATGGTTCAAAAGAGACAAGGAGGTTCAATGGATCAATTTGTCAGATAAACGGGTGAATGTGGTAGATATGGTACTCACCCGTCTCACGGATCTGTATTGAACTGATCATCTGCCCGGAACTCAACTAAATCGCATTCATCTTTTCTTTTCATTCACCACTTTCCGGGCCTTCACTTCCAAAATTCCCAATGAGGTGTTTGCTGTACCTCTCATTGTATGTTCATTCATCTTTAACAGAAGCTGTACATATTCCGACTCAAAATAGACTCCTGCTTTGAGTGTATCATTCTTCAGTGAGATGTTATTCATTTTGATTGTGTAACCTGAACTAAGTTGCAGCTCACCCTTTAAATTTGCGTTATCACCTGATAGTGTAATTATTCCTTTTTCGTAACCTTGTGGAGCTTGTGGAACTTCATACCTCCATTCGCTCGTTTTCATTTTGGAATTCTGCGCTTCAACCATGTTCATTTGTCCTGCAATGCAGATCAATAGTAGAATAGTAAAAAAAATTCTCATCTCTTTCGTTATTTATAGGTAATTAGATTTTGCAAATAGATCACAACCACAGTTTTTCAATCAGAGCGTACCTGCACCAAAAATAGGGAATGTTCTTTGAATTTCAAAAAAATATTTATAAAACAGTTCCAAAAAGGTCATCAAATTAAATTCTCACCCCTGCCTTTACATATAAGATTCTCCTTTTTTACGTGTCTGTGGTTTATTAAAAAAAATCATGTAAATTTGCTATCTGAAAATCATTCTATCATATGGCGCTAAGGCAGCAACAGGAACTGAAACAATCACAACGGCTTTCACCTCTACAAATGCAGGTGATAAAGCTGGTGGAGCTCAACACCGTAGAGGTGGAAGACCGCATCAAACAGGAGGTGGAAGACAATCCTGCGCTGGATACTTTAGATGCAGATATGTCTAATGACACTGAAAATGAAGAGGATGAAAGAATCGACAAAGATCTTTCCCAGGAAGAGATCATCCTGGGTGACTATTTCTCAGAAGATGATATCCCCGATTATCATATTAACCAGACGCATCAGAAAAGCGAACCAGGCTTTATAGAAATAAGTTACTACGACGACAAATCACTCAGTGATTCACTCATAGAACAGATCAGGTTGTTAAATCTGGATGAACGCAAACAGACCATTGCGGAATATATCATTGGTAATCTCGATGACAGCGGCTATCTACAACGCGATCTGCAATCCATCTCCGACGATCTGTTGTTTCAGCAACAGTTGGAGATCTTACCTCTACAGCTGGAAGATGTGCTCTATGAAATACAGGAACTGGACCCTGCCGGAGTAGGCGCCCGTGATCTGCAGGAGTGCCTCCTGCTTCAGCTTGAGCGTTATGACCAGTCGCCGGCGGTACTACTCGCGAAAGAGATTCTCACCAATTTCTTTGAAGAATTTTCACGTAAACACTACGATAAAATCATCCGTCAGATGAACATCACCGAAGACGATCTGCGGGATGCCATAGGAGAGATTACCTCACTGAACCCGAAACCCGGGAATGCACTGGGAGGCACGCTGCAGACGGCAATGAACAACATCACACCCGATTTCATTGTGGACTCATACAATGGCCAGGTAACCATTCAACTCAACAACAGCAACATCCCCCATCTGAAGGTGAACCGTAGTTTTTCGGAAATGCTCAAAGGTTATAACGACAACAGAGAGACCATGTCTGCAGATGATAAGCAGACAATGCTTTTTATGAAACAAAAGGTAGACTCTGCCAAGTGGTTTATCGATGCAGTGAGACAACGTCAGAACACGTTGCAGAGAACCATGGAGGCTATTGTGAACATACAATACGACTTCTTCCTCACAGAGGATGAATCGCAACTTAAACCGATGATACTGAAAGATGTGGCCGGGAGAACAGGTTTCGACATCTCCACCATCTCACGCGTGAGTAACAGCAAATATGTACAGACCAACACAGGTGTATACCCCCTGAAATACTTTTTCTCTGAGGCTATGCAGACAAACGAAGGAGAGGATATCTCATCAAGAGAGGTGAAGATGATACTGAAAGAGAGTATTGAAAATGAGAGTCCCACTAAACCACTCACCGACGATCAGCTCACCAGAATTCTCAACACCAAGGGTTATGTGATTGCACGCCGTACAGTTGCAAAATATAGGGAACAATTATCCATTCCAGTCTCTCGTTTAAGAAAAAAGATTTAACTTTGTCAATCATTGAAAGGAAAACCATCAGGATGAAATCTATCGCACATATTATTTCCACTATCTTTCAGCCTTTATTGATGCCCACCTACGGGGTGTTGCTCATATTTGTATACACCTATTTCGGGGCTATTTATACACATCAATTCTGGCAGATCATCATGCCGGTGATTCTCTTCTCTTTCATTGTTCCCGGTATACTTATTGTCATGTTATTTCGAATGGGTGTTGTCTCAGATCTGTCACTCAAAATACGCAGGGAACGTTTTTATCCATACATCATCACACTTCTCTCCTACTCCGCCATGATCGTCTTTTATTACAGGATGCATATGCCCACCTGGTTTCTGATGATTATGGCTGCATCCGTCGTGATCATGGTTATTGCCATCATCATCACGTTAAAATGGAAAATAAGTGCACATATGTTCGGTGTGGGAGGTCTCATTGGTGGTGCAATGGCGGTAAGTTATTATGTGGAACGTACTAATCCTTATTATATGCTAATGGGATTGTTCCTTATGGCAGGTTTAGTGGGTACTTCAAGGTTACTATTGAGGCGACATACCCTCTATCAGGTTATTGCCGGTTTCCTGCTGGGATTCATGGTTTCTTTTGTTTTTGTCTGGTTTGGTGCGATCAACTGAAAATATTCAATTTTATCTCTTTTGACGAAAGAGAATTTAATTGTACATTTACCCAATAAAATAGAATTTAATAAATTGATATCATTATGAATTTTCCGGAAAACGTTAAGTATTCTTCCGATCATGAGTGGGTGAGAGTGGAAGGAAATGATGCCTATGTTGGTATTACCGATTTTGCACAGGATGAACTGGGCGAGATTGTATATGTTGATGTGACCACTGAAGGTGAGACCCTGGCGCAGGGAGAAGTGTTCGGCAGCATTGAAGCCGTGAAAACTGTATCAGACCTGATGATGCCTGTAGGTGGTGAAATACTGGAAGTGAACACAAAGCTGGAGGATGCACCTGAACTGGTGAATCAGGATGCCTATGGTGAAGGATGGATCGTTAAGGTGGCCCTTGAGAATGCCGAAGAAGTGGAAGGATTGATGTCTGCAGAGCAGTACAAGGATTTTATCGGTAAGTAGTTTATTTAAGAACAAAGAGGGGATCACTCACGGCGTGATTCCTTTTCAATACAATCATATGAACCCTGTTGTAAGTATTATAATGGGCAGCACGTCTGATCTGCCCGTAATGGAAAAAGCGGCTCAGTTCCTCAACGAAATGGAGATACCATTCGAGATGAACGCACTGTCGGCACACCGTACACCCGCCGAGGTGGAGACATTTGCCAAAGGAGCCAAAGAAAAGGGAATCAAGGTAATTATTGCCGCTGCGGGGATGGCGGCTCACCTGCCCGGGGTGATTGCCTCCATGACCACGGTGCCGGTCATCGGTGTACCCATCAACGCGTCACTTGACGGCCTGGATGCATTGCTCGCCATCGTCCAGATGCCTCCGGGTATACCTGTGGCGACGGTGGGGATCAACGGTGCACTGAATGCGGCTATCCTCGCCCTGCAGATGATCGCCACGGGTGATGATTCAGCGCAGGAGAAACTGAAGGAGTACAAGGAGAGCCTGAAGAACAAGATCACGAAAGCCAACCGGGAGCTCGCCTCGCTAACCTACAAGTACAAAACGAACTAACGTTTTTACTCCTCTCCCGCTCCGCCTCACGGCGGGTCAGAGCTCCATTCCTACGGCGGAAAGCTCGGCCAGGACAAAACCCAGATCTCTCTCGCTTTCAAGCATCTTCTGCATCGCCTCGTAGTGGTAGGTGATCTCCAGCAGATAATTAAGAAGAGAGATCTCACCACTCTCCAGCGCTTTCTTCAGGAATGCTTCATTATTGAATGCAGATAGTGCCTGACGATACGATGCAGCTTCCTGCTGTAGACGTTTCGCTCTCATGAACAGGTTCTGCAGACGGTGATAAAACTGCATTTTATTGTCCTCCAGCACTGTTTCAGCTGTGCTCAGTGCTGCTTTTGCCTGTTTCATCCTGTTCCTGTTTTCCCACAACGGTATCGACACCCCAACTGTGACGCCCTGAAAACGCTCACCCACCACCTTCTCACTCATATATCCGGCGGTAAACTTAGGCAGTTGCAGCGCCCTGTTCAACTTCACCTGTTGCCGGCTAATTTCTATTTGTCCCCTGACATATTGCAACAGAGGGCTTCCCGCCTCAGCCAGCGCATACCACTGTTCAAAGTCCGGTGGTAACATCCCGTAGTGTAGCTCAGTGGCAGTGAATGAAACCGCATTACCACCATTCAGCGCTTTCAGCTCGTTGAGAAGAGAGGAACGCTCCGACTCCGCCCGCTGCATCTCATTGGTGGTTGTGTTGAGCTCCAGCAGCGCCTTGTTCTTCTCCAGAATGTTCACATCGCCCCGGTCAAAGCGCACCTGATATGTCTCGGCAATGCGTTGTGCATTCAATAATCTTCTGCTGTACTCTTCTACCAGCGCATTATAATAGACCAACTCCGTGCAGACCTGTCTGGCACGCATCAGGAGATTGAGGCGCTCTGACTGATACCTCAGGTCAAGGTTTGCATTCTCCAGTTTTGAGATCCTGCTCCTGTGACCATAGGCGGTGGGAAAATCAAAAGACTGGGTAATGCTGATATCCGTTCTGTTGCCTACAGGTGCGGGACTGCCCCAGAGGTAGTTGAATGCCACCTCGGGATCAGAGAAATAGATGCCGGTCCGGTTATTCAGTTTCCGGGCAGCTATCTCTTCACGGAGCGCATTCAGCGTTGAGCTGTTACGCTCGATCTCCTTCAGGAGCGTTTCCATCTCATTCTGTGCTACAACAGGCCACAGCATTACCGTGAGCAACAGACTAATTGCTATTTTTTTCATCTTTGCGTTTTTTCTTTTGTAATAATGTATATACCACAGGTACAATATAAATATTCAATAGTGTGGATGTCAGCAGACCACCCAGCACCACGACAGCCATCGGGCTCTGTATCTCATTCCCCGGCTTATCACCGTTGAGCACCAGAGGGATCAACGCCAACGCAGCGGTGAGCGCTGTCATCAGGATAGGATTCAGCCTGTCCGCCGAACCTCTCAACACCGTCTCCTCTAAAGAGATGTGGCCCTGCTGCATATGCTGATACCTGGATATCAGCAATATCCCGTTGCGGGTGGCAATCCCGAACAGGGTGATAAAACCAATGATAGAGGGTATACTGACGATGCCCGATGTAAAAAAGACAGCCAGCACCCCCCCGATCAGTGCCAGCGGCAGGTTGAGCAGTACAATGGCCGACAGTGTCAGATCCCTGAACTCGGCAAACAACAACAGAAAGATCACAGTGATGGCCAGCAGTGAGGTGATCAGCAGTGTGCGGGATGCTTTTTCAGCGCTTTCAAACTGTCCTCCATACTCAATCCTGTAGCCTTCAGGCAGTGTTATCCCGTCCTCAATCCTCTCTTTGATCTCATCAACCACCCCTTTTAAGTCCCCGCCCGCGACATTCGCAGAGACAACGATCTTACGCTGCACGTTCTCCCGGCTGATAGCGTTGGGGCCGCCCACGGATACGATCTCGGCCACCTCCTCCAGCGGGATGCTGCTGCCATAGCCGGTCTCTATCAACGCTGATCTCAACTGTTCAATATTCTCCGTATAGTGTTCATTCAGCCGCAGGACCAGATCGAAACTTCGTTGTCCCTCGTAGATGTCCGACAGCTTCTCTCCGGCGAAAGCCAGCTCGATGAACCTGTTGAAATCCTCGATGGTTATCCCGTAGCGTGCCAGCATCGCCCTGTTGGCACGCACCTGCAGCTGCGGTGTCTCCGTCTGCTGCTCCACGGAGAGGTCCACCAGCCCGTCGATACCCTCCAGCGTGCTCTCAATCCGGTTTCCAAGCAGGTACATTTCACTCAGGTCGGTACCGAACAATTTGATGGCAATGTTCGCCTTCGTGCCCGAAAGCATATGATCAATACGATGGCCCAGCGGCTGTCCCACAGATGAGACCAATCCCGGTATTCCCGCCAGTGTCTCCCTCACATCGGCCAGGAAGGCATCCCTGTCTCTCCCGTTCAGTTCGAAATTGACATCCACCTCAGAGGAGTTGCTCGACAGTGCATGCTCATCGAGCTCACCCCTGCCTGTCCGTCGTGCAGTGCCGGTCACCCCGTCAATTTTCAGCAGCTCCCGCTCCATCAGGTTACCCAGGCGGGAGCTCTCCTCCAGTGATACACCCGGCTTCGTGACCGTCGTTATCACCAGAGAGCCTTCATTGAACTCGGGCAGGAAGCTCCGGCCCATGGTGAAGAACAGTACGAGCGTGACGACAAACAGGCCGATGGTTGGGTAAAGCACCATCTTCCGGTTGTGCAATACCCATCGCAGTGTTCCGGTATAGTACCGGGCCAGATGACGTGCCAGCCAGCTCTCTTTCACATTCTTGTCCAGATAGTCATCACCTGAGAGCATCATGCGGCAAAGCAGGGGTGTCACCGTCATCGCGACGATCAGCGACATGAACAGTGAGACAATATAGGCCACACCAAGCGGTTTCAGCATGCGCCCCTCCATCCCCGACAGGAAGAAGAGAGGGACAAAAGCCACCATGATGATGAAGGTGGCGTTGAGGATCGAAGCGCGGATCTCTTTCGATCCTTCAAACACTACCGTCAGTGCGGACTGTCGCTCTCCCGGCGGCCTGCTGTGATTCTGTCTGAGCCGCTTGTATACATTCTCCACATCAATGACAGCATCATCCACCAGCGAGCCGATAGCAATAGCCATACCTCCCAGCGTCATGGTGTTGATGTTCATTCCCAGAAGATAGAGAACGATGATTGTACCCAGTAAAGATAACGGTATAGCGATCACGGAGATGAGGGTGGTACGGAAACTGCCGAGAAAGAGAAAGAGGATGATCACCACGAAGAGGGCCCCCTCAATCAGTGCACGTCCCACATTATTCACGGAGGCCTCAATAAAATCGGCCTGACGGAATATCCCGGTATCCATCGTCACATCGGGAGGAAGTGTTTGTTGCAGCTCCGCCAGATTGGCCTCGATCTTCTCCGTCACATTCAGCGTGTTGATATTGGGCTGTTTCGAGATCGACAGGATCACTGCAGGTGTAGCATCCTGAGATGCATAACCCATCTTCACAGCGCTGCCGGTCACCACGTCAGCCACATCTGAAACGACCACGGGATTACCTCCCGCCATCTTCACAAAGGTGGCGCCCAGCGCCCCGGTATCATTCGTGCGGGCGATACCCCGCACTACATATTCATTCCCGTAATCACGCAGTACACCACCCGAAGCGTTGGTGCTGAATGTCTCACCCACAGCAGCCAGCTCGTTCATGGTCACTCCGTAAGCAGCCATCCGCTGTGGATCGGCAAGGATCTGATACTGTTTATAGTCACCTCCGATGATGGTCACCTGCGAAACACCTCCTGTCGCCAGGATGGCCGGCTTCACCACCCACTCGGCCATGGTGCGCAGATCCATCAGTGAGGTTGAGTCGGACTGCAGACCGATAAAGAGGATCTCCCCCATCACACTCGATTGCGGAGCCAGCAGGGGCATCACCTCACCGGGCAAAGCGCCGGTAAGTGTCACCATCTTCTCACTGATGATCTGACGTGCCTTGAAAATGTCCGTGCCCCAGTCAAATTCAACCCACACGAATGAGAAACCCTGCATCGATGCCGACCGCACACGGCGCACATCTGTCGCTCCGTTCACGGCTGTCTCTATCGGAAAGGTCACCAGCCTCTCCACCTCCTCCGATGCCATACCATGTGCATCGGTCATGACCACCACCGTTGGTGCCGTCAGGTCGGGAAACACATCCACATCCATCTTCTGGGATGTATAGGTCCCGCCCACGATAAGCAGTATGGCTCCCAGCATGATGAAGAGCCTGTTATTCAGCGAAAATTGTATGATTCTGTTTAACATCTTCCTTACTGTTTAATGACCATGACCGTGTGCATCGAGCTGACCTGTGGACTGTGACAGCTTCACCATAATCGCTCCTCTGCTTACCACCCGTTCCCCTGCAGACAAGCCCTCCACTATCTCCGTTCGCAGCCCGTCACTATGACCGATACGGACAGCACGTTTCTCAAACAACTCAGGCGTGACCTGCACATAGAGGAAATAGGCACCCATCTCTTCAATCAGCGCTTCATCGGGTACCGTGATTGCTTCATTACTGCCCTGCAGCTTGATAAACATCTCCACGAAGCTGCCCGGAAGCAGTCCCTCATTGTTCTCTACCTGGAAGACCACAGGGATAAGGGGGTTATCCAGCCCGGCCGATTTCCCATAAGAGATGACCCTCCCTTTCAGGTCTTCAAGGCTATAGGTCTGATCACTGTGCATCACCTTTATGTTGGCGGTAGTGATCGAGCCCAGCTGATGAAAATATCTGGGCTGCAGTTCCGCTCTGATAAGCAGATCACGGTTTTGGGAAACCACCAGCAGCGCTTGTCCCGCTTCTGCAAATTCACCATTGCGGACAAACAGCTGTTTGACGAAACCGGTCATCGGTGAGCGGATCACCTGGCTTCCGCCGGAGGAGAGGTTTTTCCGGAGATTGGTATAGACCGCCTCCGCCTGCCTGTAGGCCGCCTCCGATTCCAGCAGCTCACGCTCTGAGACGATCCGTTCTTTGGCCAGTTCTTTTTTACGATCATACTCCGCCTTTGCCCGGTTATATTCGGTAACAGCCCCGGCGTACCGCACATCCATGTTATTGTCCGCCAGTCCGCCATCCACCATGGAGAAGAGCGACTGGCCTGTCTGAACGACAGTGCCGGGAACGATCTCCCTGCCGGTGAAGAGCACCAGGCCGCCTGCTTTGGCCACCACAACCTTCTCGTCGCTCTGTGAGGGTTCTACCTGAGCAACGGTTCTGATTGTCTCACCAAATAGTGCTGCTTTCACCTCTTCGGTGGCAAATCCGACCTTCCAGCTCTGCTCTTTCGTGAACAGAACCGCATTGCCACCTGCAGGCACTGCCTCTTCTGCAGCGTGGTGACCCTCCTCCTCGTTCCCGTAAACGGTGATCCCGGCAACGATCAGTTGTGACACCTCTTCAGCTGTCCTGATCTCGAACAGGAGGCTGCCCGCACCTGTCGCGGATGGCTGCAGTGAAACACGGTAAATGCCGTCGCTGACACGCTCAGCTGCTACACTCACCGTTTTATCATTGTCTTGCCGGAGGCTTACCGTGACGCTTCCCTCTTCCGGGGGCTTGAAGTCCTCCAGTCGGGTGAAGTGCGCCAGGATGCTGCTCTGGTGACCGGTGATGAAGGGATCCGCTTCTGCGAAGAGCTCATAGTCGCTGTTATAAGCGGTAATAAGCAACTTCTCCTCGTGAAGCTCCTCTTCTGTCACGTTATGCGGCTTGTGTGCACATGAAGCCAGCGTTATCGTGATGAATAACAATGGAAAAAATCGATATAATTGCATGAAATGGATTGTTTGTTGAGATTATAAGTGGTTTCACATCTCCCTCTTCGTGGTGATGAAAAGGATTCGCAGCCGGCTGGATGACATCCTTATAACAAGGGTATACATCATGACTGACAAAATAAGATGACAATTAGGAATGTGCAGATCAACAAACGGGAGGGGCCCTGAGGCCCAGAGTACAGGTTACGTAAAGGTTACAGGAGGAGAAAATAAAGGGTTTTCGGAACAATGGCTGTTCGCCATCATCCCTTAACATGATCAATGAATTGATATCGTAACAGAAGAGTGAAATCAGGGTGGAGAGATCGATGAAGTCCGGATCCTCATTATTATCGGATGATGAACCATCTCCCGATGCTGAACGGATATAGAGTTCATTTAAAACACAGGTATCTCCCAGACCGTTATTTCCATGTGCATGCCCCTCATTATCGTGCTTAGATTGATGGTTGATCTGATTGTCGCTGATGCTGTTCTCTGCAGAGATATGGTAACAGATGGCATGAATATCTTCACCCTGGTGATGATGGGGTATAACGGTATGTGCCAACAGAGCTAAATTGGCAAGCATTAAAAAAAGGATACCGATTAATTGCTTCATACTGAACTGTTCATTCTAGCCACAAAACAAAGATAGAACTATTTATCAAATCAACAAGAGGCAATGCCGCTCAACTGAAAAAAATTGTATCTTTGTCAGATCAAATATAAATACGGAACAAATGAAAAAAGTTATCTACATGCTTACCACACTTTTCCTGCTGGGTGCCTGCAGCAACGGCAAACAGACAGAGAGTCAGTCGTCACCCGACGACGGCATCGACTCTACTTTCGAATACAAGGTTGATCAGTTTGCTGACATCGAGATCCTTCGTTATCCCGTACCGGGATTCAACAGCCTCTCACTGCAGCAAAAAGAACTGATCTACTATTTGTCACAGGCTGCCCTTGAAGGACGTGATATCCTCTGGGATCAGCACAACCGCTACAATCTCACCATCCGCCGTGTGTGCGAGGGTGTCTATGAGAACTATATGGGTGACAAATCGGCTGCGGAGTGGAAAAAATTTGAGACCTATCTGAAACAGATATGGATGGCCAATGGCATCCATCACCACTACTCGGAAGACAAGATCATGCCGCAATTCACACAGGATTACTTCGTCACCGTTGTGAAGAGTGTGGATCCCGGAAGGATGCCCTTCCGGGATGGGATGGCTGCCGATGAGACACTCAATGAGATTCTCCCGGTAATGTTCGACCCCACCGTGATGCCTGTAAGAATGAATCAGACACCGGGAGCGGATATCGTAGAGAGATCGGCGGTGAATTTCTATGAGGATGTGACACAGAAAGAGGTGGAGGATCACTATAACGGGATGAAAGCACCTGATGACGAAAGACCCGTCTCCTACGGACTCAACAGCAAGGTGATGAAAGTAGATGGACAGGTCACCGAGCAGGTATGGAAGCTGGGCGGGATGTACGACAAAGCGATAGAACGGATCGTGGGTTGGCTCGAAAAAGCTGCAGCTGTCGCTGAAAATGACCATCAGAAAGAGACGATACACACATTGATCACGTTTTACAATACGGGTGATCTGAAGAGCTTCGACGATTATTCCGTGAAATGGGTGACCGACACCACCTCTCGTGTCGACTTCATCAACGGCTTTATTGAAACATACACAGATCCACTCGGACTGAAAGGAAGCTGGGAATCGATGGTTAACTTCAAAAGTATCGAAGCTTCTAAACGCACCTCCATCATTAGTGAGAATGCACAGTGGTTTGAAGATAACTCACCCATCGACGATCGTTTCAAGAAAGAAGAGGTGAAAGGTGTATCAGCTAAAGTTATTACTGCCGCCATACTGGGTGGCGACTGCTATCCGGCCACGCCCATAGGCATCAACCTGCCCAATGCAGATTGGATCCGTCGCGATCACGGCTCCAAGTCGGTGACCATCGATAATATCACCTATGCCTACGAGAAAGCATCTGAAGGTAATGGTTTCAAGGAAGAGTTCATGTGGAGTGATACCGAAAGAGACCTGACAAGAAAATACGGTACACTCACCGACAACCTCCATACCGACCTGCATGAATGCCTGGGACATGGCTCGGGCAAGCTGCTCCCCGGCGTGAGCAGCGACGTGCTGCAGGCCTACGGCTCACCGCTGGAAGAGACACGTGCCGACCTGTTCGCACTCTATTACCTGGCCGACCCGAAACTGGTGGAGCTGGGACTGCTCCCCGATAGCGATGCATATAAAGCAGAATACAACTCCTACATCATGAACGGAGCCTTGACACAGCTCACCCGCGTACAGCCGGGCAAGCAAATTGAACAGGCTCACATGCGCAACCGTGCCCTGATCTCCCGATGGGTGATAGAAAAGGGAGCTGCAGACAGTGTGGTGGTGATGAAGGTACGCGATAACAAGACCTACGTGGTGGTCAACGATTACGATAAGCTGCGCAATCTTTTCGGGCAATTGCTTTCGGAGGTGCAGCGCATCAAATCGGAAGGTGACTTTGAAGCTGGCAAGAAGCTGGTGGAAACATACGGGGTGCAGGTTGACCCTCTGCTGCATGCCGAGGTCCTTACCCGCTATGAAGCACTCAATATCGCTCCCTATAAAGGATTTGTGAACCCTGTATATAAGCTTGTGACCGATGAGGGAGGGAAAGTGACAGATGTCACCATCTCCTACGACGAGAACTATGTGGATCAGCAACTGCGTTATTCGAGACAATACTCGGTGCTGCCACTGAAAAATTAATCAGAAATGAACAAATATTGAAAAATAAGCGTTTCGGTTCAACTGAAACGCTTATTTTTGTACCAGACAACTGATTTACTGATTTATCAATTTCATGATTTAACGATGAATAATCATCACATCAGCACATCAACACATCAACACATCAGCACATCATCACATCATCACATCATCACATCATCACATCATCACATCAACACATCATCACATCATCACATCATCACATCATCACATCATCACATCATCACATCAACACATGACTTACGGCGAAACACTCGATTACCTCTACCGTCAGATGCCTGAATACCAGCGTATCGGGCAGATGGCATACAAGGAAGGGCTCGGCAACAGCCTCGCGCTGGATAAGCTTTTCAACCATCCCCATACTCAGTACAAAACCATCCATGTGGGCGGCACCAACGGCAAGGGTTCCACCTCCCACCTGCTGGCGGCCATACTGCAGGAAGCGGGTTACAGTGTCGGCTTGTATACCTCACCTCATCTCATCGATTTCCGTGAACGGATACGGGTGAACGGTACAATGATCGACAAACAGTTTGTGATTGATTTCGTGGAGAAATACAGGGAGCAGTTTGAGCCGGTGATGCCCTCATTCTTCGAGCTGACCATGGAGATGGCGTTCCTCTGGTTTGCCGGACAAAAGGTGGATGTGGCCGTGATTGAAGTGGGCCTGGGGGGAAGGCTTGACAGTACCAACATCATCTCACCCGATCTCAGCATCATCACCAATATAGGTTTGGATCACATGAATCTGCTGGGGGATACAGTACAGAAGATAGCTACCGAGAAGGCGGGAATCATCAAACCATTGACCCCTGTGGTGATTGGAGAAATTGGAGATGTGGATACTGCACAGGTTTTTATTGATAAAGCAAATGCTGTGGATGCTCCGATTGTTTTTGCAGAGCGCTACGTCAATAATTTTGTAGCTGAAAAACAAGCGGATGGTTGGTTGTATCAAGCCGACAGGTACCCGGACCTGAAAGGTGAGCTACAGGGAACGGCTCAGGACAGGAATGCACGGACAGTCCTGACATCAGTGGAGGTGCTCCTTGAAACAGGTTATACGATTCAGGAAGAAGCCGTATACAAAGGATTTGCCCATGTTACCACGCTCACCGGTCTCATGGGCCGATGGCAGCAATTGCAATCATCACCGAAGATCATCTGTGATATTGCCCATAATGCCCATGGCTTACGATATGTGGCAGATCAGTTAACCTCGGAAGAATATAATAAACTCCATATTGTTTTCGGGATGGCCAATGACAAGGATCTGGGCTCTGTGCTGGAAATCATGCCCGCAGAGGCGCGCTACTACTTCACCAAAGCATCTGTGGAGCGGGCTTTGAATGAGAAAGCGCTACAGTTAGAAGCTGCATCATATGGTTTACAGGGAGACATCTTTCAGTCCGTCGCAGATGCAGTGAATGCCGCCAAAGAAAACGCCGGTGAACATGATCTCATCTTCATCGGCGGTAGTTCTTTCGTAGTGGCAGATGCACTGCCCCTGTTTATCTGATTACCAGATCATCACAATCCTGAAATTGTAGGTCAATTTGGCTGTCACGTCCTGAAATGAATCAGAAGGTTTAATCATAAACGTTACCCTACTCGTTTTAAAGTCGAAGTTATAATCTACATTTTCGGTAAATACATTTTCTCCATCGACCACATTAAGTGTGTGTGGCAGTTGATATTGAACCTCTTTACCATTTTCATTGACAAATAAATATCCTATTACTGCACCACTTTCATAAATAAACTCATCGATGAAATCAAGCTGTTCCACTGCTTCCCACCTGCTTTCCAAAGGGTTCCAACTCCATTCTGAAGCATTCACAGTAAAGTTCTCAACATTCCATGCCGTCTCTATGATTTCATCATTCTTGTCGCTGCATGAGGTGGCAAAGAAAACAAGTCCAATAAATAACACTCCCGAAAACAACGAACTAAATAATCTCTTTTTCATATATCTATTTTTAATTATTGTTTATTCCAATATGATGACTTAAAACTTACTATCTTTTACATAAAACAATACAGCGTAGGAAAAGTTTCGACCGGTATATAAAAAAGTCCACCGGAGACGAACATGTAAGTCAGTACGTAACAACCATCTTCATAAAATGAGGGGGATGGTAAATCTACCATATTAAAACAATCCGGAAGTTATAGGTTCGCGGTGCGTCAGGATCTTGTGCCAGTTGAGAGTCTTTAATAAAAAAAGCGACGGTGCTTGGATTACCCAACTGAAAATCCACACTGATGGTCTCTGTGAAATAAACAGGATCACCATTTGTATCATCTCCTGCATACCAGGTATCTACATATGGTAGCAGTTTCTGAACCTCATCCACTCCTTGTTCACCTATAAATACATACCCAAGCTGAGCACCCTGTTCATAAATAAATTCGGTTAATTCGGGTAAATCGTAAACAGCTTCCCATTGAGCCGCTTCATTATTCCATTCCCAATCATTCTGATTGACAGTAATATTCACAATATCCCATTGTGTAAACTCAAGATTTTCATTATTTTCTCTCAGTGCCTCTTCAATCATACGTCTCACCTCAAACTCATCAAGATAATCATCGGAAGTGGAGCAGGCGAATCCGCTAAACAGTATTGCAATAAAAACAGCGGAGCTAAACAATGGTCGGATTATAGTTTTATTCATATTCATTCCTATTAAGTTGTTTACGTGCTTTGATCTTCTAGTTAATGATTGTGTTTCATGTATGACAAGGAAAACAATGTTACGTTTAATTAATAACAATGAAAAGTGAGAAATGTTTTGTTTAATTTCATGAAAAAGTCCGCCAGAGACGGACTTATACATTTTGTGAAGTGAAGGGCGTTGGAGAAATTATTTTTTACCTCCCAAAAAGCCACCAAGAAGATCATTCAGGGGATTGCCGTCGCCATCTTTGTCAAGAAGACCACCCACTATATCCATGATGCCGCCACCTGATCTGCCTTGTTGCTGTTGACCACCGCCTAACAGTCCGCCCAGCAGATCACCGAGACCACCGGCACCGGTATTGGTCTGTCGTTTTTCCTTTCCCAGGTAAGCCATCACGATCGGAGCAAGGATAGCCAGCAGCGGACCAATCTTGTTCATGCTGATACCTGACTTCTGTGCGATACCCTGCTCAATGGCGGCACGTTTATTTCCAAAAACATGCCCCAGGATACCCTCTCCGTCTGATTGCAACTCCTGGGGATGTCCCTGCAACATACCCGGGATGTTATCCAGTAACGAGCCATCATGCTTTGATTCAAGTGCGCTGTTCAGGCTGGCAGCACCATCCTGTGACTGTGCGTTCCTGGTCATACCTGCCAGTATAGCCGGTATAGCCATGCTTACAGCACCTGAGGCCTGATTTTCATTTACGCCGAGCTGACCGGCAACACTACGAACAATCGATTGTCCGACTGAGCTGTTTAATAATTCTGATAAATCCATAACGCTGTGAGATTAAATATTTTTCCAAATATATTCATTTAAACAATTTGTAAACAGATTGGTTTTAGAAATATGAAATATGAGTAATTAAACCCCGTTAAGGAATTCACCCAATTCAAAATTACTTGTCAACAATAACTTGACACTGCGAAAAAAGAGTTATTTTTGTCTAACAACTATTAGGAAAAATTGAAAAATGAAACAATATCACGATTTATTGCAACGTGTGCTCGATGAGGGCGTGAGAAAAGAAGATCGTACCGGAACGGGAACAATCAGCGTTTTCGGTCACCAGAGCCGATTCAGAATGAGTGACGGGTTCCCTGTGCTCACCACAAAAAAACTCCACCTGAAATCAATCATCCACGAGCTGCTCTGGTTTCTGAACGGTGACACCAATATCAGATATCTGAATGACAATAACGTTCGCATATGGAATGAGTGGGCAGATGAAGATGGTGATCTGGGGCATATCTACGGCTATCAATGGCGTTCGTGGCCTGATTACAACGGGGGGCACATTGATCAGATCACTGAGGTGATCAATACTCTCAGGAATAACCCCGATTCACGCCGTATCATTGTCAGCTCATGGAACGTGGCCGATATACCCAATATGAAGCTCCCACCCTGCCATGCCTTTTTTCAGTTCTATGTTGCAGACGGCAGGCTGAGCCTGCAACTCTATCAACGTAGTGCAGATATCTTCCTGGGTGTACCGTTTAATATTGCCTCCTACGCGTTATTGTTGAAAATGATGGCCCAGGTGACAGGACTGCAGGAAGGAGATTTCATTCATACCTTCGGCGATGCACATATTTACCTCAACCATATGGAACAGGTGAGACTGCAACTTTCACGCGAGCCGCGACCACTGCCCCGGATGAAGATAAACCCCGATGTGAAGGATATCTTCGGTTTCCATTTTGATGATTTTGAATTTTCCGGGTATGATCCCCATCCACATATTAAAGGTGCAGTAGCAGTATGAAGAAGAACAGTAATCCTTCCATCGCCATCATCGTCGCCCTCGATCAGCAGAATGCGATCGGCCGCAAGGGTGATCTGCTCTGCCATCTCCCCGGCGATATGAAACATTTCAGGCAGGTTACCTCGGGACATACCATCATCATGGGGCGCAAAACGTTTGAATCGTTGCCAAAGGGAGCATTGCCAAACCGCACCAATATTGTGATCACCTCAGATGTAGCGGAAAATTATCCGGGTTGTATCGTCGTCCGCTCTGTGAAGGAGGCGCTCACCCATTGTGACGATGAAGAAAAAGCATTTATCATCGGAGGAGGAAAGTTGTATCGCTCCACGCTTCATCTGGCTGACCAACTCTACCTGACACGTATTCATCATACGTTTGAAGATACCGATACCTCCTTTCCCGATATTGATTTCAGTGAGTGGAAATTAACCGAGGAAGAAGCACATAAAGCGGATGAGATGCATCTGTATGATTATACGTTTCTTACCTATATGAAGATATAATACTGGATAATGAGTAAAGAGGCATGGCTAAAATTTCTGGAGGGTGACGAAAACTCTTTTTCGGAAGTTTATCACGCCTATTTTAATGAACTTTTTGCTTATGCACTGAAAATTGGTTTTGATGAAGAGACATGCAAAGATGCCATTCAGGATGTTTTCTTCAAGATTTATGTCTCGAAGAGTCAGTTGTACCATATTCAAAATATCGAATTTTACCTGCTTCATTGCCTGAAAAACAGACTTTTCGATATATACAAGAGTGAGAATAAAATAACAGAAATCAACTTCCATGATATTATCACAGAAAATGAAAGCAGTATTATTGAGCGAATGATTAAGGAAGAGAGAGAGATACAGATAAAAAAACAATTAATTCATCTACTGAAATCATTGCCACCCAAACAGAGAAAAATTATTCAATACCACTATCAGCTTAACCTTAGTAGCAAAGAAATAGGCGAACTTCTAGACCTCTCTCCCGCAGCTGTGAAAAAATCGATCTATAGAGCACTTAAAAAAATGAAGGAAAAATCATCACTCTTCTCAAGACAGGATAGCTCAATATAAAAGTCGACACGGTTAAAATTTGTTAAATTAGTCCTCTTTTTATTTAATATTGGGTCTTTGTCAAAAAAGCGTGAATGAAACAGATTATCAATCATAAGGATTTTTTGTGTGACGACTTATTCATTTACTGGAGAACTCACCCATCGGAGAAATTGGACCTTTACTGGGAAGCGTATCTCCGTGCGAATGAAGAACAAAGAGATGAGTTCTATAGGGCTGTTGCAGAGTTTGATAACCTTAAAGTGGTCAATGATGCTTACCTGCTCAACGAGGTAGCCTTAAAGAAACTAATTGATCATCGCATTCAAGTGAGCAAGCGGAATAAATTGCGCACATTCTACACCTCCCTGTCGGCTGCGGTGTTGTTACTGGCAGTGATCACTACGCTTTTCTTCATCGGCAGAAAAACTGAAAACCCGGAGCTATCGTTTGCATCCATCGGTCAGGTGATGAACGATTCTACGGTACAGCTTCTGGCTGGTGGCAATGTCACCGACATCAACAACAACGCAACGCTCGATTTGTCTGAGAAGAAAAACAGTGCGGTGATTCAGGACTCACTTTCACAGAAAGAGGTTACGCTTGACCGAAATCAAACCAACAGACTTATCGTTCCCTTCGGTAAAAGAAGCTCCATCGTATTAGCCGATGGATCTAAAGTGTATCTCAACTCCGGCACAGAGATGGATTTTCCATCAACCTTCTCCAACCATTCCAGAGAGATATGGGTGGAAGGAGAGATTTTTATTGATGTGGCACATCAGCGTGGTACTCCCTTCGTGATTCATACACCCAATTCTGAGATCATCGTTTACGGTACCTCTTTCAATGTCACCTCCTATTCTGATGAGAGCAGGGAGTCGGTCGTGCTGGTTAATGGCTCGGTAGAGGTAAAGAGCATGAACAGCTCTATCCGGCTTAAGCCCAACGAGATGGCAGTGATTGAAAATGGTGCCCTGATGCGCAAGGAGGTGGATGTATCAGCATATATAAGCTGGAAAAAAGGATATCTTCAATTAAGCAAGACACCTCTGAACGAAGTACTCCAACAGATAGGTCGTTACTACAATGTGGAGTTCCGCTATCCTCACAACCTGAGCCTGGGGGAGAGAACCTGTTCAGGAAAACTGTATCTTTCCGACAACCTTGAGGATGTGCTGAAAGCTTTTTCTAAACTGACCTTCCTTACTTATGAGATAAACAAGGAGACGATCAATATCAAACAATAATTACTCATTTATTATTTCAAACCTAAACAAATTGCCTATGAAGTGAAAAAACTGCGGATAAAAAAAGCCGAATAATGCCGCAAACATTACCCGGCTAAGATGAATCATAATTTACATTGGTAACAAATTAAAATTCAAACACAAAGGTATGCAAGAAAAGTATAACTATAAAACACTAATCCCGAAAAAAAACAATAAGTTTTTAAAAATCATGAAAATTCATTTTTTAATTACTTTGCTATGTGTTTTTTCAGTGACAGCAGAAAATTCCTATTCACAGTCGAAGACTGTAACGGTTGAATTGAACAACATCACTTTAAAAGAGGCACTTGATCAGATAGAAAAAAACAGTGACTACCTTTTTCTCATCATGGATGAGGCAGAAGGAGATTTGTTTGAAAGGGTGAATCTCTCCTACCGCAACAAGTCTATCACAGAGGTGCTCGACAGGCTGTTGAAAAAAACAGAATTGACTTATGCCATTGTCAACAGACAGATTACTATCGCCAGGAAAGAGAGGTCACTCAAAAGCAGTAATCCTGAAAGTGCAACGCCTGAAAAAATTGTGCAACAGACACAAAAAACAATTACCGGAACGATAGTCGATGCCAATGGTCAGTCCATTATAGGCGCCAATATCATTGAACAGGGGACACCTTCCAATGGCACCATCACCGATTTCAATGGGAGGTTTACACTGAATGTGGCCACCGATGCCACAATCCAGATCTCCTACATCGGCTATCTGAGCCAAACAATCAACACCACAGGAAGAACCAGTTTCGATATCACCCTTGCCGAAGACACCCAGGCCCTGCAGGAGGTGGTTGTGGTGGGTTACGGCACTCAACGCAAAGAGAACCTTACCGGTGCCGTCTCTACGGTGAACGTGGAAGAGACGTTGGGTAGCAGGCCTATCTCAGACGTGGGCAGAGGATTGCAGGGTACCATCCCGGGCCTCTCTATCGTCGTCCCCAGCGGTGAAGTGGGATCAGACCCCCTGATGAAGATCAGAGGGCAGATAGGTTCAATCGCCGGCTCCAGCAGTCCCCTGATTCTGGTCGACAACGTGGAGATACCGAGCATACAGATGATCAACCCCAACGATATTGAGTCGATCTCAGTGCTGAAGGACGCTGCCGCAAGCTCCATATATGGTTCAAAAGCCGCATTTGGTGTGATCCTTATCACTACTAAAAAAGGAGCCTCAACAGAGAAGACAGAGATCACCTACTCTACCAATCTCTCCTGGCAGAAACCTTTTAAGGAGATTGAGATTGCCGGCGTTGACGGTCTCGAATATACGCTGGAAGCCCACAAGAATATGAAAGCCAGCGGTCCCGCCGGCGGATTCTGGCGCATCAGTGATGAAAGTTTCGAAAAGATCAAAGAGTGGCAGGATAAATATGGCAGCAGCGTCAACTATGATGACCCTGTTGTTTACGGAAGAGACTGGATCTATGACGGAACAGATAAGTATGGTTATCGTGTGTACGATCCTGTTGAAGCGATGATCAAGAACTCAGCTTTTTCTCAGAACCACAATATATCACTGAACGGAAAACGAAATGAGACCAGCTACAGCCTTAGTTTTGGCTACCTGGGCCAGGAGGGGATGATGAAACCTGCCAAGGATGATAACTTCGATCGGTTCACAGGAAACCTGAATTTATCCACCAAGATAACCGGGTTTTTAACTGTAAGGGGCGGTGCTATGTTCTCAGATGCAACGAAAAAATTCCCCAACTCATCAACCGGGTTTACCGCCGACCCATGGTTGTACCTCTACCGATGGAGCCGCTTGTTTCCCACCGGTGTACTCGAAAATGGTGAAGAGATCAGAGACCCCTTTTTTGATACAAAGAATGCGCATACAGCTGTCGACAGGAAGAAATATACCAATCTGAACCTGGGTACAACCCTCGACCTGACGGACAACTGGGATGTAAACCTCGATTATGCATACAGTACACAGTTTAACCAGGAGACCTCATCCAGGCCTACTTTCTCGGGAAGAGAACCCTGGTATACGCCTGTACTAGTGAGCGATGAAAACGGTGATCAGGTTTATGTGGATGAAAATGGGAATCCTACCGATACCGATGGAATGCCGGCATACAGGTTCCCCTTTGTGAACTACGTGACACAGGATAAAACCTATTTCTACAAATATTCATTTACCTCCGACAAGCATACAGTGAATGCCATCACCAACTATTATCTGAACCTGGCGGACAGGCATCAGTTCAAATTTATGCTCGGAACAAATATCGTGAGCTATAAATGGGATAGTCACTGGTCCAACAAGACAGACCTGATTGACAATAACAACCCTCAGTTCAATTTTGCTGTCGGCACAGAAACAGTAGGCGGTGGTGCCAACTGGGATTCCCAGCTCGGATACTTTGGCCGTATAAACTACTCTTTCATGGATAAATATCTGTTGGAGGCAAACCTGCGGTATGATGCCACCTCGAAGTTCCCGTCACACCTGCGTTGGAGATGGTATCCCTCTTTCTCCGGAGGGTGGGTGATAACGAATGAATCGTTTATGCAGGAACTGGATCCGGTGCTCAGTTTTGCCAAGATACGCGGATCATGGGGGTTGATCGGTGACCAATCGGTACCCAACTCTTTATATCTTGCTACAATGGCCATCAACAAGAACGCCTGGCTATCGGGCAACGGTGAACAGTTTTTCCAGTTAGGTACACCCAATCCTATCTCTGCAGGAATAAGCTGGCAGGATATTGAATCGTTGAATGTCGGTCTTGACCTGCGCTTCTTCAATAACAAGATGGGTCTTGTCGTCGAATGGTACAGAAGAGATACCAAAAACATGATCATCCCGGGAGAATCACTACCTGCTACCTATGGCGCATCAGCTCCCCAGGGAAATTACGGCAACCTCCAGACGAAAGGATGGGAAATATCAGCCGATTTCAATCATCGCTTCGAAAATGGTATCGGCATTACCATGATTGCCAATATCGCCGATGCTGTCACACACATCACAAAAGGAGCCGACTGGAATACACCTTATGAAAACCGGCTGTTAAGCAATACCTATGCAACAGGGAAGAGGTATGGCGATATCTACGGATATGTAACTGACCGGTTGTATCAGAAGGAGGACTTTGTCTATGACAATGATGGGAAAATACAACAGACAACCATTATCTGGGAGGGTACCGGCAAAGTGACAAATATGCTGGCGGGCAACAATCCCGTCTATCAGACCTATTTCGAAGATGGCAACCAGGTACTGTTAGTCAGTCCCGGTGATGTCAAGTTCGTGGATGTCAATGGCGACGGCTACATCACTCCGGGCAAGAACACCTTTGGTGATCCCGGGGACCAGGTAGTGATCGGTAACTCCACACCCAGGTATGAGTTCGGATTACGTATGGGCGCTGATTTCAAAGGCTTTGATGCCTCTCTCTTCTTCCAGGGTGTGGGCAAGAGAAATATCTGGGGAGCCGGTCAGCTGGCTATACCGGGATTTCACGTGAAAGACGGGGCAATGCCACAGGCTATTGCTGCAGATTTCTGGAAAGAGGACCGCACAAATGCTTTCTATCCCCGGGCATGGAACCTTAGCGGATCCAACGAAGGATTTGTGATGAGGAGACAGACGCGCTACATGCTCAATATGGCATACCTGAAACTGAAAAATATCACATTAGGCTATACATTGCCAGATAACCTACTGAAGAACATGTACCTCTCCAATGCACGCATTTATCTCTCACTGGAAAATTTCGTGACATTCGACAACCTGAGAGGGCTGCCAATCGATCCCGAAGCGATCTCAGGCTACTCCATGCTACAATCGGGAGGGAACTACAACTTAGGCCGTACAGGTACATCCAACCCGACCTTTAAATCGGCATCCATAGGTGTTCAATTAAGTTTATAATAAAGATGAATATAATGAAATACAATCAATATACACTTCTGCTCATTGGCCTGTTCCTGCTCATTACAGGATGTGATGATTTTCTCGACAGGCCACCTTTAACTGTCGCCAATGATGAGACAGTATGGACCAGTGAGGACAAGGTACGTCTCTACGCGAATAAATATTATACCGATTTCTTCGTGGGATATAATTCAGGATGGAATTATACCGGTACTCCACTGATGGGATTCACCTTCAGTGACGATATTGTACATAACGGCTCCCAGGGCAATTTCACCAGATCTGTCCCAAATAGTCAGGTATGGAGTATGAGTCTGATTCGCTCTATCAACATCATGATTGATCGTGTTGAAAACAGAATGCAGGATATCCTGAGTACAGAGGCATATAATCACTGGATGGGTGTGGGACGCTTCTTCAGGGCGCTGGAATATGCAGATATTGTTACTGCATATGGTGATGTCCCCTATTACGATTACGTGGTGAGCGATACCAACCTCGATGATCTCTACAAACCAAGGACCCCGCGCAATGAAGTGATGGATCATGTATACGATGACCTTGTCTTTGCTCTCGGAAATGTCCGTTCCAACGATGGAGACCAACAGGTCAACAAATATATAGTGGCCGGATTTATATCAAGGGTAGCACTCCATGAGGGCAGCTGGCAGAAAAATTATTACAATGATAACGAAAGGGCGCAGAAATTCTTTAATCTTGCTATTGATGCTTCCGACTTTATTATTGAGAGCGGACGCTATGACATTGTAACTGAGTTCAGGGACCTGTTTACCTCTGAGAACCTGGGTGGAAACAAAGATTGTATCCTTTACAGACATTATGACGAAGCTGTGGGTATCACACACAGTATCGCATCCAACAACAACTTGTCGGAATCGGTGAATTTCGGCGCTACCACCGACCTGATTAAATCATTCATATGCAATGATGGTAACGTTTGGCAAAACTCCGGACTGGCAGGTGTCAGCAACTTCGAGCTGGCAAACATGATCAAAACAAGAGATCCCCGTCTGGAGGCGACCTTCTACGATAAGCCAACACCCAGGAACAAAGGCTCATTCTGGTATATCAATAAGTTCCTGCCGCGCAGCGTAGCAAAAACGGTTGAGGCCGGTAACGCACCTCCGGTAGAATTTACAAGCACTAACAACAGAACCGATTTCCCGGTGTTGAGGTATGCGGAGGTGCTCCTCAACTGGATCGAGGCGAAAGCTGAGCTGTCCACACTCGGAGGTGCAGCAGTGACACAACCCGATATTGATATCTCCATCAATAAGATAAGAAACAGGCCTCTTGCTGCTGAGGCAGTGGCTATGGGTGTGCAGAAAACTGCACCGATGCAACTCTCGGTCTTGCCCGATGATCCGGAAAGAGATGCTGATGTCTCACCGCTGTTATGGGAGATAAGAAGAGAGAGACGCATGGAATTCGTTTTTGAGCGCTCCCGTTATGCCGACCTGGAGAGATGGTCCAAGCTTGAATATATGGATACAGATGCGAACATTGATTTGCTGTCCGGTGGTTGGGTCAATTTCCCGAAGGAATTGAAAGGTGAGTTGAAAACCGCTAATGCAGGCCTGTTCTCTGTCATCAAACTGAATGGTGATGAAATCACCTATAACGGAGGGAATGACGCTCAGATGACCGGTTTCTATAAAAGCAGCAGTACTTCAGGTCGCCAGCCTTTCATCAATCAGGTGAATGTGAATCCTTACCTGGCACCGGTGGGTAAAACACAAATGGATGATTACGCCAGCAAAGGATATCTCCTGAAACAGACTGAAGGATGGCCGCAAAATTAATTCAATGCAAAAATTAAAAATATGATGAAATCAATATATAAGATATCAACACAGGGGCTGATACTGGCTTCACTGCTCATCTGTCTCTTTACATCGTGCGCAGATGATTACCCAGTCAATGTGGAATCGCCAAATGAAGTGGTATTACAATCCATCAGAATAATGAATGCAGGTGTCGATGGAAATATTGTCGTGGAAGGCATTGTCGACGAAATCAATAAAACAGTATGGTTCCCCCGTCTGGACCCCGCCACCGACCTCACTGCTATTCGCTTCGAGGCGGTTATGTCGGATGGTGCAAGGCTGGACGAAGATGCCTACAGCTTCGAGTTTGAAGAGGGCAAGGATGCGGAAACCATCGTGATAAAAGTCGTTAACGATCCTCGTTTCAGGGAATATTTCGTCACGCTGCGACTCAATGTGCCTGTCTTTGGTGCCGATTTCGGCAAGCCGCAGATATTTGACTACTCAGGTAATGACCTGGGCAATGATGCCTACCTGACATTTGTCTCCAACTTAACCAGGGGAAGCAGTTTCGATGGTGAGCATGTACTGATTGTCACCCGTGCGGATGGTGGTTCACACAGACTCAGCGTGGAGGATCTTAAACAAAATCTGATCAATCCCATAACGCTCAATACATCCGTTGTGTCGGGAGGTACCTTCCCGGTGAACGTAGGCAGCCAGTTCAACGGTCACAGCTATGTGGCTAACCTCTCCGGCCTCTACGGCATGAAAATCTACCACTGGACCGATCCCGATGCAGCCGCTGAGGTCATCTTCAATGCCGATCCGGCATCTATTGAAGGAGCCGGTGCACGTCATGGTGACAATATGTCGGCCACCCTTGATGAGAACGGTAACGGCTATTTCTTCTTCGGAGATAATGCTGTGACAAGCATCATGCGGCTGACGGTATCCGATTATACCAACATCACGGAGGTGAAGATACTTCCCACACATCCCGGTGTCTCCTTCTGCATGAGCATGAACCGCGTGGAAGAGAGTGACAACTATCTTCTCACCGGTTATGATGCCCCGATAAACATAGTGAACAGCGAAGCGGCTCTCATCTATGCAATGGACAGGGAATCTGTTCCTATCCAGGGATCTGATGCGCGCATCTTCACCTTTAACGAAGAGCGGTATCTGATCTTAACCACTGCACCCAGATACTCCGGAAATGCTGTTTTATATGTTTATGACATCACCAAAGGCAGCAATACGGTGGATGCATTGAAACTCTTTGAGGAGGGTGATAAGAAACCAATCTTCCAGTATTCTATCGGTGGAGGCGTGAATCCGGCTCCGGGCACCAATACCGGCTACCACATTGTGAAAGATGATGAGGGTAACGACTCCTCACTGTTGATCTATGCAGCATCAAACAATGCAGGTTTTGCTTTGATAGAATTTCCGGCTAAGGAGTTGGATGATTAGACCATTTATCTGAGATATAAAGAACCGGACAGGACTTACTGAGTGAAATGATAGCATAACTGTCCGGTTCTTTTCTATGATATATACCTAACTGAACTTTCACATCTTTTGCAGGGACAGCCAATTCTTCCGACTGACGATGGTCGTCACTCTGCGAGGAACCATGAGATATGCCAAAGTTCAACCATTGATGAAAAAAATATTGAACGGTAATGAAAAAGAGACTGATATACTATATAATACTTTTTGCCCTTATTCTTAATGGATGTAGCAAAGAGACGGATGATATTGATGTTGATGACCCGCCCACCACCGTCACACTCACCTACCCCAAAAAAGAGATGCGTGCTGTGTGGATGGTCACAGCCTGGGAGCTCGACTGGCCACGGGGTGATCATAACATGGCATCACAAAAACAGCAATACATCACCTATCTTGAGAAATTTAAACAGCTGCACATCAATACGCTCTTTTTTCAGGTGAAGGGCATGGGTGACGCTTTTTACGATTCTCCCTACGAGCCGTGGAGTGAAAGTATCACCGGCGTAAGGGGACAGGATCCCGGTTACGATATCCTGACCTTTATGATCGATGAAGCACATAAGAGAGACATTGAGTTTCATGCCTGGATGAACCCTTATCGGATTGATACCAGAGCCAGCAGCAGCCAGCCTTTTGCTCCGTTACATCCATCTGTCAAACCGGAATGGGTGATGCATCACGAGAAGATACAAATATACAACCCTGCCCTGCCTGAGGTGAGACAACGTCTTACCGATATTGTGAAAGATATGATCACGAAATATGATGTCGATGGCATCCATTTCGATGACTACTTCTATCCCGATCCCTCTTCTGCCGGGCAGATGGTCTCCGACAAGACGGACTATGAAGCACTCGGAGCTGACTATAATACAATAGAAGCATTCCGCAGAGCCAATGTGGATAAAGCTATCAAAGGGGTATACGATCTGATTGTCAACACAAAACCCGATGTGGTGTTTTCTGTCTCTCCCGCTGCCAGTTACACCTATAACCTCAACACGCTCTACGCCGATGTAAAAAAATGGTGTCAGGAGGGATGGATAGATCTGCTGATTCCTCAGCTCTATCAGGAGATAGGTAATCCCGTCAACGATTTTCAGTCCAACCTGGGTTGGTGGTCACAGTACAATTATCAGGCTGCACTGATGATAGGCCATGCAATCTACAAGTTCGGTGATCCGTTGCAACATAAAGCCTTTCAGTCGACAACAGAGCTGACACGCCAGTACGAACTGACAAGGAGAAATAAGAAGGTGTCCGGCAATTCACTCTACAGTGCCAGATATCTCCTTGAGAATAAAATAGGGATAACCGATAAGATTGCAACGCTGTATAGTGACCCATCATTTATCCCGTTTATGGGAAGGAGTGTTGCCCCTGATCCCCGGAAACCTGAAAATATAAGGATCGGAAACGGACAGTTGCAATGGGATATATCGGGAGAAGTAAGATCGGTAATTTACTACTTCGCGGACCTGGAAAAAGAGGGTGTGATCCATGCAGTTACAAAGGAGAAAAGTATCACTGTCCCATCCCCGGGTTTTTACTGTGTGTCGGCCATCAACAGTGACAACAAAGAGAGTGAGGCTTCTGAAACAGTCGAAAAAAAATAGCAGAAAAGTCTGTATGATTTGATTGACAGGATTATGACAATTGACATAGTTTTGTTACTTTTACAGTATCACCAGACAATGCCGGATGTGAGTTACAAAAAAGTAAAATATCCAGATTTCTTTCAACAGCAGATTATCATTTTAAACAAGATGAAGATATTTGTTATTCTATTCATTCTCTTCACTCCACATCTAACCTTTTCGCAGAGCAATGATACTGATTCAACACGATTAAAGCTCAGCAGTTCACTAACCCATATCTACCGAGGGACAATGTTGCGACCCGGAAGAGTGACGGTGGACAGCATCGCGCTGAATGACCGGAAAAAAAGTATCGAATTGCATACCAACCTCACACTCTCCTATCTCCCCATGCGGGAGAAACTCGTTCATCTTATCCACGACAGCATCCGTTATTATCTCCCTCTGCAACAGAAGAGATACCGTATCAGCGTCTTCTCCGACCAACAGGAGATCAGTCACCTTATACCCAACCATTTCCGTAGTAAGCAGAGAGATAGGAACCGGCTGATCAGCCACAAGGTGAAAATACCACTTGTGACCAATATCTCCGCTCCTGCAGGTTCATTCGGCAAGGGATTGCAAAACAATCATATCGCTCTGTGGCAGAGTCATGGCTGGTATTACGAGCAGAAGCTGGGGCGGTGGGAATGGCAGCGGGCACGTATCTTCCAAACGGTGGAGGACCTCTACACCCAGAGCTATGTGCTGCCTTTCCTGGTGCCGATGCTGGAGAACGCCGGTGCGAACGTGCTGCTACCCCGTGAAAGGGATTACAACACCACCGAGCTGATCATCGACAATGAGGGCAGCAGCGACGGCTCGGAATATTCCGAGACAAACGGCAGGGAGAGATGGCATGAGAGTGACTCTGCAGGGTTCGCCAACACCAAAGAGGCCTATCTGGATGGTGAGAATCCATTCCGGATGGGCAGGGCACGACAAACAAAGACCGTTTCAAAGGGCGCAGCATCTGTGGCCACCTGGAGAGCCGATATACCGGAGAAAGGAGATTATGGTGTGTATGTATCCTATCAGACGGTGAAGCACAGCAGCGATGATGCGCTCTACAGCGTCTATCATGCGGGAGGGAGAACAGATTTTCATCTCAACCAGCAGATGGGGGGCGGCACATGGATCTTTCTCGGTTATTTCAGTTTCGAAAAAGGGAATGATCACAAAATCACGCTTTCCAATAAGAGCCGCCGTGCCGGAAGAATTGTCATTGCCGATGCGGTTAAAATAGGTGGTGGCATGGGAAATATTGCCCGTATGCCCCACCCCGCCGGGTTTGAAAGTGAAAACACAAAGAGTTCGGACAGCCTTATCCGGAGAGAGACACACATTTCAAAGATCAGCTATACACCTGAAATCAGCGGTTACCCCCGTTACACCGAGGGTGCCCGTTACTGGATGCAGTGGGCAGGGGTGCCGGACAGCATCTACAACCGCACGGAGGGGAAGAACGATTATACGGACGATTACGCCAGCCGCGGTGTATGGGTCAACTGGCTGGCAGGTGGCTCACCGGTGCTTCCCAAGGCTGAAGGGCTCAACATCCCTCTGGATCTGGCCTTTGCTTTCCATACCGATGCGGGTACCTTCCGGGGCGACAGCATCGTCGGCACACTGGGTATCTACATGACACACCACAACAACGAACAGTTCGAAAACGGACGTTCACGGTGGGCGTCACGCGATCTGTCGGAGCTGATCATGGAGGAGATCGTGAACGATATCCGTCGTGCGTTCGAACCGGACTGGACACGACGCCATCTCTGGAACCGCTCCTATGCTGAGGCACGCATACCCAACGTGCCCACCATGCTGCTGGAGCTGCTCTCCCACCAGAACTTCGCCGATATGCGCTATGGGCTCGACCCCTCATTCCGTTTCACCGTGAGCCGTTCCATCTACAAGGGGATGCTCAGGTTCCTTGCCACGCAATACAACCGTCCCTATGTGGTGCAGCCCCTGCCGGTGAAGAATTTCTCCCTGCTCTTCAGTGATGAGACAGAGGTGGAGCTGAGATGGCAACCCACAACCGACGCATCAGAACCAACAGCCATGCCGGCACAGTACATCGTCTACAGCCGTATCAACGGTGGCGGATTCGATAACGGCGTGCTGGTGAACAGCAACAACTACAGGAGAAAGATAGAGAAGGATGCTGTTTACAGCTTCAGGGTGGTAGCCCTGAATGAGGGAGGTAAAAGCTTCCCGTCGGAGACACTCTCGGCCTGCCGGAGATCAGACCAGAAGGGAGAGGTGCTTATCGTCAACGGCTTTACCCGTGTCTCGGCACCCCACAGCTTCACTGCTTCCGGTGACAGCATCGCCGGCTTCGCGGGAAGCGTGGACAATGGCGTGCCCTATATCGCCGATCATCACTTTATCGGACAACAACATGAGTTCCGGCGGGTCATCCCCTGGATGGACGATGATGCGTCGGGCTTTGGCGACAGCAACGCCAACTATGAAACAACCCGGATCGCGGGCAACAGCTTCGATTACCCTTCTCTTCACGGAGAGGCATTCGCTGCAGCGGGATATTCATTCGTTTCATGTGCTGCATCGACCGTGGAAGAGGGGACGGTGCGCATGACCGATTTCGAAACGGTCGACTGGATCCTGGGGAAACAGCGGGAGTGGCGCATGGCCCGCGGTGCGAAACCTCCCCGGTTCAAAACCTTTTCGAAGAGACAACAGGAGGCTGTCACCACGTTCTGCAACAACGGCGGCAACATCATCGTCAGCGGCGCGTTTGTCGGTACCGACCTGTGGGAAAACCCCTACGCTACCGCGGATGACCGCGAGTGGGCGCAGCACACCCTCAAATACAAATGGCGCAACAACAACGGTGCGGTGACAGGACGCATTAAAGCTGTCGCCTCTCCATTCAGCGCCATTAACGGTGATTACAACTATTACCACGAGCTCAACAGCGAGAGCTACGTGGTGGAAAATCCTGATGCCATTGAGCCGGCAGATGAAAACGCATTCACCGT